>Ga0209782_1000708_pt1 | contig 15501 bp, 9 predicted proteins | sample WorMetmaBAHAMAS1_FD_187390 | JGI IMG/M metagenome (GOLD analysis project Ga0209782, IMG submission 187390) | Marine gutless worms symbiont microbial communities from Max Planck institute for Marine Microbiology, Germany - Inanidrilus... | ecosystem: Host-associated > Annelida > Digestive system >...
GTGTATGCAAAATTTAATAGCATCACTAATGCCACTATATCGTGTAAAATTTTGGTGAAGATCGGTCCAGTAGTTTCGGTGGAGAACAGGCTAAAAATGGAAATTGTGCTGCAACTCGGCTTCAATTTGAACATCGTCGTCCATTCATCTGCAACTTCTAGACCGATCTTTGTCTGCCTTTCAGCATATGTAGTAACATGTATGGGGATTACAAATCTGACATAAGTTTTGTGGTAGCCTAAGGGACGTTGCTATGGCAACCAATTAAATTTTAGAGATGTTCGCAAACGTCGCATGGAACGACCTTTACTCTTTGCTCAGCATTCGACAAAGAATTGACTATCGTAAACCTGCTTTCAAGAGGTTTAATGGCAATAATCAGGCTACATTATTTCCAAATTTGGTGAACTTCCGTCCAATAATCTTGGAGTTTACGCTGTTCAAACGCACAATTTTTGCCACGATTTACCCGCTATTTGACGACAATCTTTATTCGTCACGTGGGCGTTTCCAAACTGATTGGAAGATCGAAACTTTGATTTCAGCTGAGTAATCGGCAATCATTTCTGTACACCTTGTAGAAATTTAGTGAGATTCGGTTCAGTGACGCCGGAGTTTAAGACATAAGAAATTGTACAATCGGCGTCAAAAATTTTATGGGGTGACTTCAGGTACGTTCAGTAGGGGGCGGGGCTGCTAGGTAAGGTGGCAATCAGTAAGTAAGTGTGTGCCATTAGTATTCGCATTTCTAGTTTTTGCTGTTTTAGGCCTAGTACTCTGTTGCTCACATTATTAATCTTAGTCTTAAATAATTTTTCACCTTACACTGACCGTGTACGATTGCCGCTTCGTGCATGCATGTGTTATAGGCTGTTAGTTAGCGATTTTACATTAGCGTAACTTAGAACAACTAAATCACGGCACAAAGGCAAAATAGTGGCCAGGGTCACGTAGTGTTTGTAGTTAGTTGTAAAGTTCGACGCCGAATGATTGTGTTAGCAGTTCCGTATTCAGCGGTTTCTGAATCTGAACTGCGCCAGAGATGAGGAAGAACGGATTGCCTCCGGTAGGCCGTTCCAGACAGACGTCGCAGCCAGCAGCAGACTGAGCAGAGAACAATCTCCCGCCAGTGCATGGTGGCACGACTGTTTTGGGAAATGACCGGCATGGCTGTCGATGACGATCGTAGTCGCTGACGTGTTCCAACATCAGTAACTTGTCGCATATCATAGCTAAAGTTACTTTGTTCTATCACCGTATTTGTTTTAGTTTTGCTTAATTGGTCACGTATCATAACGCACGTCGGCGGTAGCTGAGCCGTGGGTAGGGACGTAGGGTGATCAGTTGCGCCTGTGACTGTGTGTCTGTCTGTCTGTGTATCGGCGCTGTGAGAGGAAAACGGCTTGAGCTGTCAGCACAAAAGTTGGTACACTGGTAGTTCATGGCAACCGCTAACCGTGTTCAGAAAATAATGTCGAAAAGTTAAAGGTCAGCGTCACACTGTTATGAAAATATCACATGGTCGCATGTTGCTACTCGCTAGTGACGTTTGCTGCTGTTGCCGGTGTAAAACTGCATGTCAATAGGACTTAAAATGTCTAGTTCCTGTAGTCTTTCGTTGACAGTGTCGAGACATATATTGACACACAGCGTGGCACGATCCTTCTACTACAGTTGAGTTTCTCGCTACACTTGCTTTTCATACATTCTGCAGCATCAGAAACTGTCGCTTGAAATTCATCATGCACTGAGTGCGTGATGAATTCCAAGCGACAGTTTTATTGCACTGGTTAAACTTGGCGATGTAAGACTACCGGTTGACACGCAAGGGAAATTTTGGTTACTTTTTAAGTAGCTTCAGCGATGAATTTTAGCTACCAAACATTCTAGGCCTACAGCGAAACGTCCGTACTCTTGTCGCTTAGTTAAATTCCATTATTTTGTATTATGCAGTATGCGCCTGGAATGTTTGGGGACTACGGACGTGTCGCCGACACATACAATTGCATAAAATAATCTTTAAACCGATACACGGTTTAAAGATCATTTATGCAATTGTATAACGACTGTTAAAGTGACCGGCCGCCAGCGGCCGTTAGTGGCTCGGCAACCGATTCCAGGCTCTCACGACTCGTTGACTCGAGAAATTCCCGCAAACTTCCAGGCGGTTGCGCCTCTTGCAACATATACCTTTATTGTAGCCAGTTTAACTTAGAGTAAAGAAGTTATTCACCTGAACTCGCTCTCTGACTGTAATGTTTTTGTATGTTTCAATCAGATCTCCTCTCCACGCTTAACAAAGTTGATATTCCCTGATAACCAACGACAAATTATGTGACTGTGACAAAATAGTTGTAATTTCCTCCTATTGACCCAGAACGTCACTATGTAGCAGAGGATTCTAGATGTGATGTCTGAGTTTGTCAATCAATTTCAGCTAGCAAAATACATGGACTAATATGCATGGCAAAGCCTAGCGTATAGCTCGCTCGGAGTCGTAGTACCATCCCCTAGCCAATACTTATAAAACACACTCAATTATTGATCACTGCAGTGCCTTACATCCCTGCCACCTAGCAAACGTAGCTGAAAAAGTGTGGTAAAATTATCAACACCGGCCGCAACATTTCTTACATCTCAAATTCCGTACAATATCACCATTGAACATCTTTGAATCTCAACTGTCATATTCCTACCGTTTTGGAACGCCAGCCTGTCAAATGGAGGTCATTTTGCCAAATTAGCCGAAAATTGGTTGCCATGACAATGTCCCTTAAGAAATTGGAAAAAGAGGTCCAGATCGATCATCTACGAATAAATACCTGCCAATTGGTAAAAAGATCGCAAAAATCGATCCTGTGGATCCTGAGATATTTGTCTCTCTGAGCGACCATTAAAAAAGAAAAAAAAAGAATTAACACAAGCAAAATGTATAGCCCGGGAGGCAAGGACGTCTATCTCACAGGATTAATGGGGGGACATAAAAGAAGACTGGGGGTCTGGGGGACTTCGTCCCCCAGAAGCTGAAGCTTTTTTTGTGTAACTACACATAATATTTGCATTAAAATACAACAAACAACAGTTGCTGTCACTCGAGTCAACATCCTAAATGACATCACTTCTAAAATATTGGGGGGCATTACCATGGATGTCCCCCCTTCATAAATACTTGTGGACATATCCCCCCTGTCCCATAAGGATCGACGCCCCTGCCGGGTGGCACGTTTGCCAAGTGGGCTAAGTAATGCATCTATGTATGTTGACTAGGACAGTGGCATTATGGGACACTGCAGACTGCAAAGTGCATTATTATCGAGAAAAATGTGCAAAAACGCCGATAACGTTGAAAATATCAAGGAGTTTTACTTTTATATCCGAACAAAGTTATACATATTATGCGACACATGAACCACCAACACTACACCGTCGCACAATGGATACTTGACGCCAGCGCATCGTTTCCGCGGCATCACACTGTCTGCTGCCACTACGATTTCATCTTTGCAACCGATTACATCATTCTATGTACAAAGAGTCCGGCGCGACAAAAACATCCAATTCTGATCAACTGAGATCGCACATGACACAGAGTTTTATTGTCAACACTTTCACAGCGAACGTCAACAACTGATCGACCGCCAGCTTCATTATGCTCAAACTCCATTGCTCACAAGAAATCCACAACAAATTGAACAAATGGAGCTTGAGCATTGATGCCTGACGTGTCCACTATTTTGCGTTATTCTCCGTCTGTGCATATGCGTCAGTAGTAATAAAAAGGGTCTGCTACTTTGCTGTTAATTTGTTTACATTTTAACTTTGGCAGTTTACTGGTTCAAAGTAATCTCATTAGCATATTAAGCCCTGGCCACTCTGATGAAGGTAGCACACCAACCTTTTAGAAACCGGGTTATAAATGCCACCACATAATCATGCCAAAACACGTGAGTCATCATAACAATCTGCGACTCTGTTCTACTGCTCAGTTTTAATGTAATGGCTCTAAACCAGTAAGCAAGCTTGGTTAAAATGTACACAAATGTACGGTAAAACCCCATTTTATTACTATTTGCGTGTTTACATTTCAATCAATTTTATGAAATTTGGAACGACATGAACTGCTTACGATAAAAATTCGAGGAAATAATGCTCACATTTCGTCGATTTTAACTGTATGAGTTGTGACAACGAATTCTTCAGTTCTGACTGGAAAAAGTTCAGCAAGTAGAACTAAGGACAATCTATGAAAAATCTATGGAACATACTTACTACATTCTGTCGTACTGTTGTGCATAAAAACTGATACATAATATACACAATATTAGGTTACTATGCAGTTGCAGTGCACAAGGTACAAACTCAGAATGGCTGCTGCCTTTATGATTTATTTACACATAAACAATCATGTTTGTATGAGCCAAACTACTCAAAAATAAGTGTAAGGAGGTTTCCCTTCTTATCTTCTCCATTTCCACCCTTCTGTCCTTTTTTCCTACCACCCTCCCTTCAATTCCCATGATTCTTAATCCAGCTTTAAGGTCTCGAAAAGTGTTCTGTTTCCATGCGGGTCATTATGGAAGAGCCAGACCAACTAAAGCGTTTGTGTACTTAAGGCTAAAACTATTCCCTATGACACAAATGTGCGAATTTCACCTAACGCTACCCATTTTCATGTAAAAGTGACGAGAACAAACAACATGTCCTGTCACTGGTCATGTTAGCATTGTAAGATCATACCAGCTACTATTTTTGCAAAAGTACCTGTGATGCTCCAAGTAGATATAGGGACTTGGCCCATCGAGTTCCAGCTTTTACAGTAATTTGAACAGTAGATATGCTACAAATCCTTTATTGACAGATTGCATTGCAGTGCAAATTTTCTTTGACACAAATTACGCAATCATTGACAGCTACATCTGAACTGCCACTTGTATATGCGAATCACAACAACAAAGTAACTGCTACAGACGAGTAGTATTAGAGTTGTGCTCACCCTCTTAAGTTATCAAACATAAAGAAAGACACACCCACGAACACGATCACATCAGCAGATATATACAGAAACAGCAAAAAAGTCGACCCACAAGTAAAAAATAAGATAGGAAAGCGGATTTTTAAAAAATTAGTATCCTTTTTGCATATTTTTTTGCTATTGCACATTTCCGCATTTTGCTGCTGACTTTTGTAACTATGTGTTACACTTTTAAAAGACCAAAAACAGTTAAGCAACTGCTGCACCACACATGATGAACAAAATCGCCATAAGATTATCACATTTCATTTGACAGCAGACGGGCATACTGCTCTTGCGGTCGACATCTGTTTGCACATGTTACAAACGTAAATAACGCGTTATAACATCATGAACACGTTACACACTGTGACACACATCGACAAACCAGACAGCACGCATACCCTGAAACTATTCAGAACACAGCAAATAGCAAAGAGTACAAAAACGAAGAAGGAAAACTGATTTGTCTCGAATGAAAGTCGTCCACAACGTTCCTTTATATAGCAACTAAGATGTGCGCACGCGGACGTATTCACGTATTTACCCTCATAATCGATCAAACAAAATTGAATACCGAAATGCCAATGCATGACAACAACGATAGACCTAACTCGTAATAATGATCTTGGAGACCAGAATAAACTAAACTGCAGAACTGTATACAGAAGCTCCTGCTTAAAATATCGTTTGCACAGGTACTTTACGGTGTCTTCCAATTATTCTGCTCATTTCATGAATAAATATACAACATTAACGACTTATAATGGCATATAGTTCAGTAACAGCAAGCAATACAAAGGGTCACTAAAAAGCTCAGTAGTTTCTTATATGGGTAGATAAGTCATAAATTTTCTCTTATTTTGTAGAGATACTGAAATTTAGAATACATAAAAGACTGAAAAATGTTGAAACATTCTTTGGTTCAGATGTCAAAACCCCATTCACAAATAGTCGTCTGTTCAGTGCTATTTAAGCTATTGCTGTAGCTCACTTTGTCCATTTTGATTATAAAATTGAGCCGCTACATGAATCATCAAGTGCTGGCAGGAACAAACAAAAAATAAATCAGACACAGCAATGGCAAACAAATCAACAATCAAACAAAAAGCAGACCTATAGTACGAAAAATATGACACGAAATATCTGCATGACATAATGAGCTGGGTTCAAACATCAACCCAACACTATATTTCACATTCTATACAGATTACTGTTTACAGTAAATTAATATCTAACACACACAATATGATACACAAATTCGTATACATTGACAGTTGACACATGATAATCCACACCACTTTATCAATCGATACCGGTAGTCTGGAATAACATGAGTAATGTTACTGAATCCAATTCCTTGCAAATAACATAGCCAAGAAAATATAATAACGGGCTCACCTCCCACGAAGTACTGCAAAGGACGGGTACTTTGTAAAGATTGCAAGATGTCTTAATACGAATTGGGTTCAAAAGGGTGACTGTATAAAAGCATAACACACACTTTCATCACGACTGAAGCAACAAACCACAGCAGTAGGGGGTACCCACTACTTAAGAAGTTTCCCATCGGATCTGTGAAAAACTTACAGGTCACTTTGGTCGTGGCTGGTGGTCTGGACCCCAAACCTCCTGGCCACTGTTCGGGTGGCCATCATATTTGCATGTAATTGACTCATTATTTGCTGATGTCTAGTTAAACATTGTTTATTTAAATAACACTTTTTAAAATCGACACAGCAAACTTAGCACTGCGCTCTGCGGTACGTCCGACAAACTTGGGCGTCCGTACAGCACTAATGCGCACTGCACCAATTACCCAACACGCCGCGCACTACAAAGACTACATGGTGCAGCCTAAAACTGTCACCTCTTGTGACTTTTGCTAGTGTTTCACGTGTCCTTTACAATTTTCAAACGAAACTTCACATGCACATTTGGAGTTCAACATTAGCATGTTGTCTGTCCGTTTTGTCGGACACTGTGGCTGTCAATGACGCTATCCTGCTGTTCAGTTGCATAGGCATTTCCGATTGCACATTATAATGCACATTTACACAGCCGCGTAGATTTGCAAAATATTAAAACAGCCAGATGAAACTCTGCAAATCTGTGAATTATATAGTCCAAATCAGGTGCACAGTTTCGTTTTAAAATTACTTATGGATGGATGAAAGATATTGGCAAAAGTCGTGAGAGGATGACTTTTTTGTGTCGCACCATGTATATGTTTGTTTGGTCACGTGTAGTTAGCGCATGGATTAGTCTGAAAGCATCAAACATGCCCTGCACTAGAATCTTGGCGAAAAAGCGGAGCTGAGGGCGACCGCACACCTAAATGTTTCCTGGATGGATAGATACTGCCAGAGAGATTTTAAATGCATGACAGCGACACGGGAAATATCCATTGTACGTCAGCGTGATGAAGTAAACTACCCGAGTGCAGAGTTTAATTCAGTCTGCAATTCGAAAATCTCAGAGCACACGATCATAATCGGAAGTAACTGGAGACGGTCAGACGTATGTACTTTAAACACAAATACGCAATACGTTCATCTCCAAAAGCTATACAATCGCGTTGCATAGATTTGGCGAAAACGGATGTAACTGTCGTCACTGGTCACGACCGACACGACGAACAGTAATTGTTTGCAGACGTTACTCAACTAAAAGTTCGTACACTGACTAGAACGGCGAAATTCAATCAACGCATCGCGACAGTAACAAAATGCCGGATTTGAACATTCACTTGACGCTTATCACGCGGTCACAACGAACGTTTAATGATAAACGACACTGTACACATCAACAAGAGCAGCGTTCGAGAAAAGAAAACGGGCAACAAAAATCCGGTACGGAATTTTCATTAATTTTTTTCCCACTCCACGACCCTACAGCGTTATGGAATGTTCGCATACACAAGATCCGCGCCGTGCCGCGCCGCGCGGCACCCCACGGCGTCCGCCGCATCCGGTGCGAACGCAGCTTTAGGCCAAGGCCGCATATGGTCCAGCGCGGTACGCAGGAACGCCGAAATGCCTAACGGTCGTAGTGAACATTGCAGCATACAACATTTGTTGCGCGCGGTGCGGCGAATCCGGCTTCGAGGCCGGCGCGGTTTGCGAGACGACGGACGACCAGCCGCCAGTAGCCGACGGTGACGGCATACGGACAGCGACAGACGGCGACGATCAATCACGCCAACAGCTGCGGCTGCTGGTAAAAAAACTAAAAACGAGCCGCCGCCCCGGCGAACTCAGCCACGTAGGTCCACGTAGGACGACCACTTGCATCGGCCGATGACGCATAGTGCCATTTCGATATACTCAAGGTGGTACCCGTGTCCCAAATTTCGGCAATTTTCGCATCAAACTGCAACGTGTAAGGCGCTGTCTTTATACGCACAGTAAAATGGCATTTAAAAATATCTAAAACACTTAGAACACATACGCTAATGCCAGTCACTGACTATGCCTCCATCGTTGCCAAATCTGGTACAGGGTCGAGCGACAAACGAAGCGACGGAAAAAACGCGCCAGTTTGGAGTTGGGGTTGCCTCCAGTTGTTGTCGCAGCGATGTCCGCGGGCGTGAAATGTGGTATGAAACTCGCGTTGGATACCCCAGTAGTGTATATATATTATAATAATAATATAATTATATACACTACTTACCCCAGGCTGATCATCGCGCTGGCATTGTTTTCAATATTAGCGTAGAAATCCCGTTCAGGGAGACGATGTTTTAACAGCACGCTGTAACATGCTCCAACTGTGTTTCAATTCAATGTTTATCATGTCATAATTTTGCATTTTAGTGTACTGCTACCTACTGTAAGTATTTTATTATGCATTGTGTATATGATCTGTATGGTTTTTACCGGCATGTAAGTGGCTGCTTGTGCCCTTTGTCGTTGATGATTAAATAAAATTCTGCAGCCTGCGACGATAATACCGTTATACTTCGCGTGCGCCGAAGTCGCAAATGCACTACTGCGACGCAATTAAAGTGCACGTCCAATATGGCACGAAGCATGTCGAGGGCTCGTCGCCATACGGTATGGGTAGTAGATCGTATCTGCACAGCACGCTCGAGTACGGACGACGACAGTCACCTGCACTGCCGTGTCTATATGGTATTGTCAAACGCGTTGGCCTACGACAGGGGCCGAGCCGCCGACCCTCGAGGTAACGTGAGTTGACTATTGTAACGGTGAATGAGAAGAGGCGACAGACAAGGCGGCTGTACCGTGACGGTAAAGCCGTGACTACACACACACACACACACACACACACAATGCCATCTGCTCGCAATCAATGGATGATTTATACGGCCGCCGCCGCCGCTGGCTGGCTAGCTGCATGCCTCAGTTGTCCGCCGCCGACGAGTTTTGACGCTAATGGCTCACTGCGCTCACACGGGTTGCGGGCGTGCATCAGCGATATTATTGATGTTGCTATAATTAAACATGCACTGAATTTGCGCTCACAATACCGCTGCTCGTGACAAGGTATATATGGCCAACAGGAAGACGACGCGGCATTGCCACAATACGACCATATCGGTTTAGTCCAAACTTCGAAGGTCTTCAACTTGTTTTTGAAAAGTATGTGTACAATAAAATCGTACAGCATTTTGCATAAAGCAATCCCCCGATTTCAGATGCACCGTGCATCCCGAACGCGACGACGAATATGGCTATTTGCAAATTTTCTGCCTTATTATGACCCTGTTTACGGTACAAACATTAAAAATACTGCTATCCGTCCATCCGTCTGTTCCGTGCCCCTACATGTAGCTCAGCAACGGTGCACTTAGAGATATGACTACTACAAACCAATAATAAGAAGCCCCATGTTGAAAGTCGAACCCACTGGTCAGCATGACCGTTCGGCTACAGAAAGTGGCCGAAACGGCAACGAAATCGTTGCAGGCGCCGCCTCAGAATCATTTGCCAGGCGGCTGCACCATCGACAGTTCCATGCCGTTCGCCAGCGCAGACGGGACCAGATAAGATATCCGACGACTGCTGTGTTGGCTGCGGACTTGCAGCACTTGCACGGTACGCCCCGCCCAACTGCCATCAGCTGGGGCATCGTTAATCCGCCATCCGAGCGATACCTAGTTAGATTACGGATTAATAAACTGGAGGAACTGCTCTGTCTTTATCCCGGACAAACAGAGCGCACTCGGCGTTGCTAAGGCAACAGCAGCAGCAACAGAATGATGAACGGACACCACTGCAATTTCGAACAACGGTCAGCTGCAACTTGACGATTTCCGGAGTTTATCCATGTAATGAGTCGATGTCATTACTGTTGTTACAGCAACTGACGTGCACAACCATTCATATGTATCAGCTAAAATGTCGACACACAGTTCATACGTTCTAACTGCAATTTTGCACAAAAGACTCTTACAACAGCACAGCCGCGGATCTACGACAAAATAACGAATCCCAAATTTGGTGGTAACCCGCAGTCAAAAAGGATTAATTTTACGAAATTCACAAAGCGCCCTGCATACGCCCATCACAGTGACGGGGGCATCCGATGTAATAACAGCCAGACAGCATGTCAAATCGCTGACCGCCTTTCATGCGTGTTTGTTGGTGTGTGTGTGTGTGTGTGTGTGTGTCTGTGTGTGTGGCTGTCTGTCGGTCTCCTTCCGTCGACAGAATAATTCACAAATTATGCGAAAAATGTTAAGAAATTCGGGAGAATACGCCGGAGACTGGCTGAGCAATTTTTCTGACAAGTTTTGGTTAAAATCAGAGCATGCTAAAGATGGGCGTTCTACCGAGTGCCTTCCAGCTAACAAAGCATCTGGGCAACAAAATTAAATTTAAATGTATGACAAAAATGCAACGCTGCTCAACCAGCGCTGTAGGATATTCCGACTCTGTATCTCTGTATCCTGTGTATAGGCTATACGCGACGTATCCGAAGCTACTGCGTGGTTGCTGAAACTGCGGATTAAAGCCATCTGTTTCTCGTCTATTCAGCGCCCACGGGATTCAGTTGACGAGTATGCTAGACCGCGCCTTATCCGAGAAGATATTATTTCAGCGACGACGCACCGCGCGGTCGAATAACGGCTGACGAATCATCGTCATCTTTCGTTATCGACGAGAAATACTGACGCGGCTAACCGCGTGTATGGACGATGTACGACGGTGAACGATGTTTACGGGAACTAATGAATCAAAGCTGAAGTTCCGTGCAGAGGGAACAACGCTTCGATCCGAAGTGCTGAATATGAATATACACACTCCAATAAGAACTGGCGGCGAATTAAAGCAACTAGAAGGGTACAAATCGAACGGTCCACTTCTTGGTAGCCCTGTGTGATTGATTTTTGGGAGCAAATTTTCGCTAAAATTGTGTATTTCCATGCACTTTCTAACTGTTTTGTTGTCTAATTTCTTGCAATATTTTCCATTTGGGTGGATTACGCTGCTTTTGGAGGCAGAAAAATATTGCTAATCAGGCCTACTGAAAAATATCGATCCTGAGCAACCTGTATACAAAACCTAACCCAGCCGGACAGCATTCTCCAGTGCTGCAATAAAGAGGGGCGTAGCCAGGAATTTTTGTTTTTATGTTAATGTTCCAAACCCGGCAGTGCATTTTCAGAACTATTCACACACTAAGTCACGTAGCATTCGGACGAGTGGCGAACCGACCACCTCAAAACGTTCTCATCAGATTTGCGAAAAACCCACCTGTCACTCTGGTAGTGGCTGGGGAGTCGGCAGGACCCCCGAATTCCCCAGTTAGCCAGCTACGCCAATGGCAATAAGTGGGACCCACAATTGAACGATTGGCCAGGACTTTACGCACATAACAGGGCACACGCACACTCACCGGCTTAAACGATTACCATATAGACTGCGTACAGACCGACAGGACATGCTGCGCATCACATACCCGGACAAATCAGTCAAACTGGTTGATTCTGCAAAACGTCTGAAAATACTGCGCTGCGGTCTTTCTCTCAACATTTATTAAAACCAGTTCGCGACATACAGGGTGCGCCAATAAAAACAACCCTTTAATAAAATTCAGTATCTGTGCAATTGTAGCAAATTTTATCACAAAATTAACACTTCTAGAATTCAGACTACATGTGTAGCAAATTTCGTTACAATATTTGGTTTTATTTAGAAATTACAACTATTTAAACATAAAGTTACATTTTGTTCTAAGTGATCAAGCAAGTAAGTGCGATTTTGATGCAAAAATAGCAGTGCAGAGCCTGTTCAATGGACAACTGTATATTCACTTCAAAAAGTAAACTTCAATGTTTACACTGCATGCTGTTTCTGTTAAACCACATCAGTTGTTGTAATAAAATTTGTAGGATAAATTTCGTGAATACTCACCTATAATGAAGTTTGGTTCAAATTCACACTACCATTCCTGAAATATAGACGTTTTGCTATATGGATTGCAATTTTATTGGCGCACCCTGCAGTTGTTCCAAACGTTTGTTTAAAACGTTTTTATCTCTGAGGAAAAACGCGATTTTAACAACTACGGTTTGCGATCACAAATATACAGCGAAAATGAGCGTAAGTTTATCTGCACCGGGAATGAAACATAAAAGGTCAGCGACGTAATTACTGTATTGGAAACGGCCTCGACTTTTTTTACTGAATTCAAACAAACTACAGAAGTGGTGATACACACGTTCTGGAACAGGAAAATTATGTGCAACAAAGCGAGGCACAAAAACGCACCCGAAAAGTGTCTAATAATGTTTAATGTGTATGTTTAGTTAAGTTTCTTATCACTATTTTCTTTTTCGTATTTGCTACTGGTTTAATTCCAGTGAATAAAGATTATTTAAAAGACGTTTTAGTGCAAAATTGCACGATTTAAAGCTATATAAACCGTCTGGTTTCTCGTAAATTCAGGACACTTTTAGCAATCTTTGCCTAATTCTTTGAGACAATTGGACGACCACGGCCTTCTGTGATAACAATTCATGCAAATTGACAAAATGAAAGGTGACTGTCCTTGATTTTAACAACCGAACTGCTGTATCATATTCACTGTAAGGCCCGTTTCACACTGGAAAGTTTCCTTCGATAGTCACTTTCGAAAGTCTAAAGTCACATGACATTTTGCGTCTGGCCACTTCCGAAAGTGTTTTTCAAGAAATTGAACATATTCTATATTAAAAATGATAAACTTTTGAAAGTGGACTGCTCGCACTAGAAAGTTTCTTTCAAAAGATGACCTTCGAAAGTGGCTTTCAAAAGAAAACTTTCCAGTGTGAAAGGGGTCTAATAATCGTCATTTCCAAATTTACACACATGCAGATTCGTGCAGTGATGCCAGTGGAGTAATTAAGGAGTGTTCCCATCAGTTATCTCACCTCACCTCACCTCAACTGACCTCATCTCATCAGAAATGAGTGCGCTATGATTGGTCGCAGTCACAGCGAACTGGGTCACTTCACAGCGCACGACCCAGTTCGCCGTGGCTGCGACCAATCACAGCGCACTAAGTTCTGCCAAAATGAGGTCAGTTGAGATGAGTGATACGACGAACACTCCGCTGTACAATCATCCGATGTCATTGTTCACGTGTATACAGCTTTTACAACCCACAACCGCAACTGAAATACATCACGGTAACTCGCAGATCAACACGATTATCGTGTTGAACTGTCATCATATACGCACATGCCTAACAAGTTCGAATAACCCTGAAACATGCACTGCTCACCGCCGTAACACAGAATAAACAACGAACAGCATTATGAAATCGTTGAACAGTACATGAGCGTTGATTTTCATGGAGATTATTCATGCAGGCGGATCAGGTTGGGTTTCACTGTACAACTCCGCCTCTGCCCTGCGTCTGCCCGAATATCGACGCAAACAGCTCTGCAGGTCAGAAGTACGGCCACGGTACAGACTCATGCAACTGGAGTGAACGGGGTAGTGCGCTGTGAAGCGACCCAGTTCTCCGTGACTGCGGCCATTCACAGCGCACTCAGTCCACGATAATTTATTGAACCAGTCCGCGACAAAGTATATCGTCTAGTTACCGCAATTTGATTTGTCAGCTGTCGTTCGATGCAGGCGGATCACTTGTGTCCTGGTATTTTCACGTTTCGTTCAGACCGCGTGTTCTGAATACGCGACGATTCGCTACAGCATCGCGAGACTTTGATGATCAAAGTTTGATCAATAGGCTACGACGAAGTCCAGTTGCCGACATGAGGGTCGACGTACAATTCTCCCCATACCAACAAAAAAACAACCACTCACATGCAGTCGCAGTCCTGCTTCGCCGCTGGCAAGACCTGACTGCCACACTATTTACGCGGAAAGAAAACGAGCTCAGCAGTTGCCGAGGGACCGCGCGACGCCGCGTGCTTCTGAGTTATATACTACATGTATAACCATTATGGCTATTGTTGCAGCGGTCACTCCGTGAGCCAGATTTAAAGCGAATAGTTTCATCAGTTTTTTACTATATAAATGAATCCAAACGTTTACAAAACGGCAGTCAGACGTCACTGAAGCTCAGTTGAAATAATATTTCCTACTAAAATTCTATCGTAACGTCCCCATTTTATTACCTTGCCGACGTAAATAGACAGATATTTTTCGTCAAAAGTGCCAATTTTTCTTATCCATGCGTTTGTTTGCCCTTCCGATTAAATGAGTCCATTCTAATTTCAACAATATTTATGGACTGGCAGCGAGACATGCAGTCGTTTGGCTACTACACAGATCGACTGCTTGATAATTTGATCAGCCTGTGACCGACCGACGGGCGGGCATATACCGCGCTATGCACGTGCGTCGCGCGATAATAAAAGAAACATTCAGCTATAGAGAACGAGTGGGAGAGCGAACGGCTGGCGGAGCGGGGCGGGCGGGGCTAGTGTATCAGTGCAGTCTTGTTTTCGCGGTCGAGGTCGGTGAAGGAAGGGTCCCAGTGGGCGGTAGGTACGTGGTGGTGGTGGTGCTCCTTGAGGACCGCTGGTCCGCCGCCGGGCAGGCCGCCGCCACCGGCGCCCGCTGCGGGGCAGCCGCACGACTCGTTCAGCTCCTTGATGTGCTGGATCTCCTTCTTGGACTTCATGCGGCGGTTCTGGAACCAGATCTTGATCTGGCGCTCGGTGAGGCAGAGCGCGTGCGCGATCTCGATGCGCCGCTTGCGCGTGAGGTAGCGGTTGAACTGGAACTCTTTCTCGAGTTCGAGAGTCTGGTAGCGCGAGTACGTCTGGCGACCGCGCCGACGCTGCGACGAGTTCGGACCTGCAGCAACACACAACGACCGCCTGCACGTGCAATAACTGCGTGCATGCGCGACAATTGCACAATAGGTCAACTCAGCCTTGTATCCCTTTTGGGGTCGCTAAATCTAGTACCAGCCTTAATTGGCTGCGGTAAAAGCGGGAATGTCACCTGTGCCGGGTGGCAGGTAACACTGTATGATCCCATACGGCACGCGAGTTTCCGTAGCGG
>Ga0209782_1000709_pt1 | contig 15499 bp, 9 predicted proteins | sample WorMetmaBAHAMAS1_FD_187390 | JGI IMG/M metagenome (GOLD analysis project Ga0209782, IMG submission 187390) | Marine gutless worms symbiont microbial communities from Max Planck institute for Marine Microbiology, Germany - Inanidrilus... | ecosystem: Host-associated > Annelida > Digestive system >...
ATAAATGTAAGGTCAAAACTTGCAGTGAATGTGAGGAACAGTTTTTACTACACTAAAGCTGATTAAAACAACAATGACACAGTACCAAAATGAAGTAAAGCACATAATTTATGTTACAGACTGAAATTTAATTTTATAGAATCACACTGTCTGGTAAGCTATAATGCAGTCGTTTAATGCAGCATTCCTGACAAACCAGACAATAACAAAATGATCACAGACTTGTCAAGTTTTATCTCATAAAAAGTGAATGACAAGCCAAATTCTATAGGGTCAGAGTATACCTCGGGTAGTATGGATCATGGCGGAAGTGGCATTCAGGTTTGGTGCAGTTGTAGTGTGATATTTTTTATAATGTTCTGAAATGTTTAAGAGAGGAGCAATCTGAGATGCGTTAGTCGGATGGCATCTGGTCCACAGAAACAAACACTTGTGCCACTTACCCTGAAAGGCTTTTTGTGGCAGAAGTGAAGAAAGCAAAATTGAGGGGTTGGCTAATCCAAGTTTACATGGAAAATAGTCTTTAAAAATGGGGTGACTGTGGTGACCCAAATCCCATTGTATGAAACAGCAAATGTATGAGAAAAGAATAATGGATTCAAATGACTGCGTTAAGGTTTTATGTCCCACTGAACACGAAAATAGGTCATCTTTAAGACATTTAGTTAGCACTGAGTTAACTACAACTACTGACAAAACTAAGCCTAAAACAATAAACCTAAATGTACTAAATACAGGCCTACCACAAACAAATGAAAAAAGTGAGGACTAGTTCCTTGTGTAAAAAAATAATGACTAGGTTTAACAATAAACATTATTAAAATCCTAACAACAACAAATTGTGATATGCCAGTATTGCTGCTGACTACAGAAACTACAATGGCTAAGTGTAATGATTTTGGCACTTCTTAGGAACACTAAATTGGTTATTGCACATTAAACGATCAAATATGCCAGACGCGTAGTTGATTCGTATTCATTATATCTCATCGGGGTCTCTGAGATCAACTGATGCGACACTAGTTGGACGAGGTGGCACTCGTCGACGTGGCTGCTGATGTTGCTCGTGGCTGCTGTGAGTAGTTGCCGATGGAGGACGCTGTGACGTCTCGTCGTCAACATTGTCACTAGGCATAAGTGCACTGTATGCATCTGCAGCGGCTGCATCGCACACTGCTGCCTGCATGTGGATCACTTCATCCAGGATGAGTATTGTCTGTCACAGCAACAGTTAGATCATTGTCACACACACACACACACACACACACACATTGAACAGTACTCGCGGTAGTATCGTCCCCATCAATGGACACATACTCGTACTTCTCAGCCACACATCATGATACAGGTCAGGAGGACTACGTGAACGTAGTGATACGTAATAGTTATCGGCAGTGTAGAGGTAAAGGTAAAACACGTATAGCAGTTACGCAACTAGCCTCACCACTATAGGAACTCGCATGCCACATAGGATTACACAGTGTTACCTGCCGGGTGGCAGTAACATTCCTACCATGGCACCATCTGATGTAGTACATATGACCATTTATTAGTAACTGAGAACTACAGAATCGGTCCTGTCAAAAGTCAAAAGGTTAACGACAGTAACCCCACGAGAATGTGGAAACTCAGTTTGGTGACTCAGACTAGATAATTTAGACTACCAGGCATTGGAGAAGGCTGGACAATAAGTAGAAGCATTTTGACAGTGTATAAAAGGTAAGGTACAGAGTATCATACCCTATCAGGAGTGTTGGTGGGGTGCTCGTCTCCCGTACTTAGGCCTTGAGCCCATCCACCTAAGTCGGTGACACATGGCCAGTGCGACACCAGACAAGACCTACGGTTACCTTCCCAGCTGCAGGACATCACTGACACGAGAATGGACCAAATTGTGCCGTTTGGTGACAGCGGAAAGTGCATGAACAACTTGTCCAAGGTCACTGGCAGAGGATCAAACTGGCAATCTCTAGAATGCTTATCAAATGCAACCACACTACCTGTTCCTGTTCAGCCTGCCAATTTCACCATCCTAATAACAATAGGTTAGGTTGGATCATGTCCTAGGGATACTGTTTAGCAATTGTTGTATTGTACTGCTTCACAGGTCAAATTACCTTCCCAAAGCCCATCACACTAAGTAGAAGTTAAACACAATAGCTGAATTTATCATAACTGAATTACCGCAAAGCTTCTGCTTTTTTGAACTTAAGAAGCACCAGCCAGTGAATGTAGTACACTTAAACTATGTGCTACAATAATTGACAATGCTGCCTCGCGGTATGCTGCTGTATAGTAATGTTCCACCTTGTAATCATACCTTCAGGTTGGTGATGACAGTACTGTCAGTATCGCAGATAGAATCCATTTTAGCGAGAATGGCATCGACAATACAATGGAGCGATGTGTCGGCTCCATGCTGGCAAACGCTGACAACTTTCTGCTTGACTGCTGCTAGAAGCCGGCTCAGAACCACCTCCTAGCAACAACAGCATCGTCAGTCCTACACGCTGCTGCAGCTGTCTAAAACAGTTGACTAGTTTTCATCTTTCTTTCGACCAGCAAGACTACTAGTATCCAATCACTGTTAAGGTACTGTGGATTGATAGAGTATCTGCCGTCAACATACAGGGGGAACGGGTGCTTACCAGCTGAACCGGCTGATCCTTTGTGCCGTTGTTCGTGTCACTTGACTGCATCATGACATAGCGGACGACATCCTGCAGTGTGGTGACCAGTCCAATGACGTAGTCGACTCGACGGACTGTGCTGTGCAGCATTCGCCACGCTGCACTCAGTAGAGAGATATCCTGCCTCGCCAAACACAATCACAGCACAGTAGCAAATATACCAGCTGTTAGCAGTTGCACGTGGCTAACACGGAATCTGAGAAGCATAAGACCAGACACATCTGCTGTTAACATCATCACCTGAGTGGCCTACGATCCACTGTGATGGAGATATTTGTTCCTAGTCGATGATGCACACTATCTTTATGAAAACCCTAAGTCTGCCCAGTGTCAGCCATAAAGATACGTAATTTTTATATCCCTTTTCTGGGGGGGGGGGGTTATAAACTAAGTTATTGCCACCTGGTATTCCTGTGACAACTCTAAAAGGACTAAATTACTGAAAGCTACGGTACTTGCCAAAATAAACTATGATATCTGATTTCCAAAACTGACTTAACGTTTTCAGCATAGTTCCAGGTGTCTAGTGACTGATATATGCTACAATTCAGATATACTAATGGCTACCTGCTGTAACTGGCCTTTCCACAGCATCAACCGAAACATCCTCAACCAGTCAGCTTCCTCTTTGCATGTCGCAATCTGCTGATCAATGTCCGCAGATGTTCGCTTCTGATTACTGTCACTCAAAACACTGCAGCCAGTCGATTGTGTCAGGTGCTCAAAGTGAAACTTAGCCTGCAACATTTAATACAGCACAGCCATTCTGTTATCACTCGGGAAAATGATGGACCATTTGCTGGTTTTCATGCAGAGAACAAATAGTTTATTGCTGGAATTACCTATGTATCTCAGTCACTGTAATTTACCCACTCAGCTGTCGTCATATATAATGACAATATAGCAGTTTAAAAAGTAATGAAACTATACCTTGTTTGAGTCAATGAAGAGACACTTATACCAGCCAACAGTAGCTTCATCCTCACCAAATGTAGAAAATCTAGTAAACAAAATGAGTGAATTAATTCCAAACTACAATTCCCCAACATGTCACTGAGTGCAAGACATGTGGCACTGGTTCAGTTGTTTTATTTCTATACAACAGTTGGCTAGGAATTACACAGTGGGTCACTTTATCTTTCGTTAAAACTAAAGTCTAAAACTTTAGTTTTAGACCAAAAGACCAAAAGTCCGGTCTAAGACCTAATTAATGCAAAACGTGAAGTGACACTAAGATTGGTCTCAAAACTAAAGTCTAAAACCAAATTTTCCACTTAGACTAAAGTTTGAGACCAAAGTTTGGTCTCGGACCAAACTTAATCTGAGCAGTTAGTATTAAACCAAATGACCATAGTGCATTTCAATAGGCAGTTATCACTAATGGTTAGAGTTAAGACTTCAGTCTTAAACTAAATCAAGTTTCGCTTAAAAGTAAACAAATAGACGTCAGTGATGACGTTGTATATATCTGTGTAATTAATAATAGCATGGACCAAAGCACCAAGAATAAAAGAACAGCATGCGAAATCAATAGATAAGTCAGTAGAATCGCTGAAAATGTAAATTTATCATTATTTGTGGAGGGTCTGAAACCTCATGACATTTGGTCCAAAACTAAAGTCTAAGACTAAATTCTTAAACTAAAGTCTACATTTTTAGTTTAAGACCAAAATCTATTCTGAACTGGGTCTAAAACCATGTGTTAGCCATTCAGATTAAGCTTTGGTCTAAAACTAAAGTTTTACACTTTAGTTTTAGCGAAAGATAAAGTGACCCAGTGTTGTACTAAAGGCAAAGGTAACTCCACATTCAGTTGTTATAATTTCCAATGCAGCATTAAATAGAAAGAATTTCAGCTCCATGTTCACATCTCCTACTGATACGTGCTTACAAAGCATTAAATCAATCTGTAAATCCACCGTTACAGAGACATGATGATATTGATGATAAAAATTTCTTTAAAGTATTTATAGGCTACACTGTGTCACGTTTACTTCTTCTGTTCTATACTATACTACACAGGTCTCAACAATGGCAATACTGTGACATCTGTACCAGTCAAGCCCTTGTATGAAACGAATCATAATCAAACAACATTCAAACACTCAGGGTGTAGTGGTGGGGAGCACATGGAAGCAATGCACCTATAAACACTTCTGAGGGGGAGTCTCACTCCATTAAATGTATGACCTAAAAACAAACAAACCATTTTTGCATGCCAAAATGCACTAAAGCTCACCTACAGCAATCCAGAATTTCCAAAAAAAAAATCCGGGGAGGAACTCCAGACCCACACTTTCCAGGTAGGAGGTAAGAAAAGGGGAAAAGGAGAAGAGTGGGAAGGGGAAATGGATAGCTTTGAAGGGAGAGGAATGAAATTGGCAGGGGAGGGAAGGGTTGAAGAAGGAGGTGCTTCCCTAAATAAAAATTTATCACTACACCACTGCAAACACTCATGCGTGACTAACTTTGACATGGAATCTTCAACGTAGTGCAGTATGAGAAACTTTTCAATGACCAGAACTCTCCATTCGTAAGCCACAAACATCTGTTTTTTTCATTAACACAGTGTCGATAAGTAACTACTATATAATGGCACAGTTAAAATAACGAAGTTGATACAAAAGATATTTCATACTTGCACCTACACAGACTACCATTTATCACCATCCATCATCAACCCAGCACGACAGTTTCCTCCAATTTTACAAAAAAAATGTCACACGAAATTTTAACTAAGGTAAACAATATCCAAGTTCAAGGTGTGCAAAATAGTGCACAGATTTTAAAACTATACTATACTAGCATGTTATGATGTATCTTTCAGCCGTTCTGTAAGCAAGCAGTTATTAGTGCGAAATACAGGTGGCATAGAAAAATGAACAAGACCCGAATATGGGTAACAGTTGCATTGCCCATGGAAATGTACCGTTGCCAGTGACCTTGACAGCAACGACCGAGAGAGACCTTCAGGGTTACTTCAGGTACTGCAACCTTTTTAACTACAATGTTACGGAAACAATCACTAGAATACACTTACCAACAAACACAAGCTTGTATGTCATCAAGAAGTAGTAGTTATCAGAAACCTTTGCTAAAATTCACTTTTCCAATAGTGGTGTTCACTCTAACGACATGGTAATACAGCTTTTTAATCTCACTACAGGTATACAGTTATTGTCAACCAAGAGCAGATATCATAAGTTCAATACCTGACTCTATTTATGACAGGTTTTACAGCATTTGCCACTTACCCGAACACAGATTGGTGCCTTGGCCAACAGATGATGCCGTAGTTCTGCATTAAATCCTTTCTTCATATGAACTACATCAGTAATTGTCCAAGGCGTTTGGTTCTCATTGAAAAAGACACCTTCGATGATGTACTGATTGTCATCATGGAGTTTTACCAAATGTTTGTGTGCTAAAAAACGAAACACCGTTTAGTGTCTATAAGTAGAAAAGTGGCCGATGTAATACACAACAGTTGTTACAATCTGACTTCACCATTAGTTGGTTGAGAGTAAGAGCATCTGACCTATAAAAACCTGTGCCACTTATACTCAAAGGTTATATTCCTTGACAACTGGTGGAAGAGAACCAAGGAAGGAACCCGCTAACCCAAAAAACATGGCCAATAAGACTAAGGAGAGAGAGAGGAGCAGTTCTGATTACAAACGATAGCTGGGGCCAAATTTTCAAAACATCCTAAGATGATCTTAGTATAAAATTACGACAATAACCAAAGTTACGAACATCCTAGGAGAAAGTTGTGATCATGCTGATTTTCGAAAAATCGTATCGTAGAACTGCGAACAAATGACGTCATTACTTTACGATAACAATCTTGCAGTCGTAGGACCATAAAAAAGCCAAAACATGGTGGACAATTACGTCACGATGAATGCTCGTCGTGCATTAAGTAAGCAACTGACACTGGCATCAAGACCATCGCTTCTTGTGATTGGCTGCTATTTTTAATTAGGATAACATTACGAGAAAGTTGCGAGAAATTTGCGATGTGCTAAAATTATTTTAGAAAATTAGTATACGACGATTTTAGGATAATCTTAGGATTTCCTAAGTTCCTTAGTTATGACAATTTTATGATAAAGTTACGACAGATTTAGGAAGATCTTAGGAACAACTTAGGAACGTTTGAAAATCGGGCCCCTGAACTATATCTTAAGAAATGAATGTAAAATAAGCTCAAAAACAGAGATTACTCAAAGGGATACAGCATTATAATCTGAGGAAAGACGGCAGTTTAATATGTACAACAGAATGGCAGACAACTGACCTATCTTTGCATAGAGTTGAACAACCTCGATGGAATGTGCGACAGGTCCAGTGATGTAACAATGCTCATACACTTTCAGACCATCTAAGTACGGATCAATTCGCCCATACAGCACTGAATCGCCGGTTAAAGCACAGCAGACCTCCACCTGTCAGATAATCAACAGAAACTAAAAAGTGGCTGCATATGTTTTTTTACTATTACACACAAAATTAAGTGCTAATATAAAACTAGACACTACAATAATAAAAGACACAGAGACTGGTATTTAGCATATATACCGAGATTGACATTATTTAGAGATCTTCTAAATGACGATAATGACTTAAAACTAACAATGCTGAGTGGGAGACTGTTCCACACTTCGATAATATGCTAACTAAAGAAATGTTTTTGCGCATTAATACAACAATGGTTGACGAAGAGTTTATACGGGTTACCACGTGTTGTGGTGCTGTAGCCATTAGAAGACTGCAACGAAAAAAGTCAGACATATTAAGATCTACTAATCCAAATATAATTTTGTAAGTTAGCACGAGATCAGCAATAAGATGTCTCCTCTCTAAGCTCTGTAGATGGAGATGGTCAACTTGGGTCAAGCCTAACTGAGTAATCCATATTCTTACATCCCCTGAGTCTTTTGGTGAATTTACGTTGTACACTTTCAACTCAGTCTACTGCGTGATTATAACATGGCGACCACACACACACACAGCATATTCCAGCATCGTATCATAGTCAATTTGGCAATTGTAAGTCAACGGTCTACTTCCTACAGCTGACTGCATAGAAACAGCTGCTTCTTACACAAAAAGCAGCTGAGAACGTTCACTGCATATCAGAATATCGGAACAAATTTCTGTGGGTACATTCAGGTGTATGCAGTTAATATGTTAAAAGAACAGAACATTGAGCAATATTTACCGTATATGCACCATAATGGCTGATATGATCCAGATGAAATAGAGGAGCTATCTGCTGCAGAAGACCATTCACTATTGCTCCATCCACTAGTTCCAGAACTGTTCTTGCTCCTGTGATATAAAGAGAAAAACCGTCAAGCCAAGCTTAGACAACGACTTCTCCACTAGATCTTGATAAAAATTGCTGTTCCAACCATCAACTAAAACTAATCACTGTTTAGTGGACATTTTTCTGGTATACCCAGGTATGTCAGTGACGGCCATGCAATGGTCAACACGATAATCCCTGTAAGCAGTTTCTTGCCATATCTGAGATGAAAACTAATAAAATCAATACATGGTAAGTAGTTTCATGTGTCACTTAATATCAACAGAAATGAAAAAATAGCTAATGTATACTGAAAAAGTATAATAAAACCAGATGTCACACAACAATAAATACAGCAATACACATTTGCAGCAAAAAAAATTGAAAATAAAGCAAAAAAAGCCTGACTTACTACTTGCTGAACTGAATAACAAAACTCAAACTGTCAGCTTCATGAGTTCATCGATGTAGTCAATGACACACGTAATTCTACTGACCCAGAATAGTATAGACAAGTAACAGACATAACGATGGATACCATAGATCTCGTATGGCTGCAAGCGACAGATGCCAACTGCAGCAGCAACTGAATCCAGCTGATCTGATGAGCTCTTTAATCGTGACGTCAGCTGGACATCACTGATGTGACACAATTCCATCCTACAGTTAATACTGCACTTGCATAACAAGTATATAAATAACTGCAAAACGGAATAAACAACAGTTCCTTAAATGGCCAAGAAATGTTACAATTTAGTGTAATAGTTAGCAACTAGAGTTCAATTTTTTTCCAATATCAGATATACCTTGCATCCAGGACACATAAGAAAAACAGTAATGCATTTATCATTTTTCAAACATAAGTTATTATAAACAAAATGTTTTAACTAAAAAACTAAAAACAAACAAAGGTGAAAGTGGCATGAACAGAAGAACAATAGTTAACTGCCAAACTATACATTGTTGCTAAACATGTGGCTTGCCCAATGGATGTTGCCATTTCCACGAGCAACCTCCATGCCTGTTGATCTTGTACTTGATGATAGGCAGTTGCCATACCAAAGTTGAGTGGAGCGACATCAGATTCAACTGATCTGCAGTTCCAGTCCCTTGGGTCCCTTGGTAAAGCGGCCACACTGGACCTGAGCACTCGGCTGTGGTCCACGGATGGATCAGCACCTGCAATTCGGCCAAAGAACTTGAGACATGTGGTACAGATGATGTGTGTCGGTGGTGGCTGCTAAAACAGTTTGTAAAAAGCAACAAACGGTGAGAGAACTGAAGCAAGGTACTAACTTGGCGGCACTTTGTCTGAAGACAGTGAGAAGACGTCTGTAGCTGTCACGTAACTGTGTGAGTGTCGGAGGCGTCGTGAATGGCCGCAGTGCCACTAAATCATAGATGAAGTCACGCCATACTTCATCCAGCCGACATCCAGCCACATACTGTTTTCAACAGAATGCACAGAAACTTCCATGTGCACCGATGTTAGCTGATCCTCCTCGGTTTTTCTCCTTCCCCTGTTCTCATAAAGAATCCTTGTGGATAAGAGGCACATACCCGTGCGACACTACGCTAGCATGGGTCACATAGCATATCGGCCTGTGTCTATCACATGCCAGTATTGTATCGAAACGGCTGCACGGATCAAGCTGGTTTATGGCTATACAAGATATCGTCAGCTTACACGGCACTACACTGTGTTTTATTGCCAAAAATAATGGTACTTCCCTCTGAATCTTTGTCTCAATCTCTGGTCTCAGAAAATTTTGCCACTGCATGCCGACCATTGGTGATCATGATATAAACAAGTTGCAGCCATCATCAGTTATTTATAACACCCGGTTACAATGGTGGACGTGGCCAGGTGCCACCAACCATGATCGACCGAGCGTTTATCACACCCAGCGTCCAGCGCTGTGTGCAATGCGATAGTTGCACGGGTCCGTAAGCGTCAGCTGATAGTTGTTTTTGGGTTGGAATTCCCTCCTGTCAGTCACCCATTAATAGTATCAAAGCACAGCACTCAATATCAACAGACTAACATAAAACTGCTCATTAAAATATTCCAGGCTGCATTTAGGAACATTCAGACTGTTTGGCGAAACAGGGACCTCACAAATTTTGGGACCTAACATTCTTTAAAAAAAACAACTTTTCTGGTTCTTATAAATATTTATTGTGCAGCATTTTCTGTTGCTACACCCACAGAAGGGCATCACTGAACAGCAGAAAAGTGAAAGAGAAAGAAAGTAAATGTCAAAGCTGTATTCCCATATTTGTATCAAACAGGGCCCCACATATGAAAATCTGGCACTGACAATAATCACTATCTCTCTTGCACTTCTTTTTTTGTTTAACCAGCATTCTTTTCCATTATTAATCAAAGTTGTACCAAATCCCCAAAAGACAAATTTTGGAATAGGCTTTTACAGGCCGGATATTCCTCCTTGTCTGAACAAATAGTGTCAAAGCACTGAAGGAGACATAATAATTACTAAATTGTGTAAAGTCTACTACAATCAATCATATACACCATAACTACTGAACCACAAGTCTAATCTTATCTGATCAACAAACGAGCAGTATGAGAAAAATAGTAATGCAAAAAAATTTGTAAAGCGTAAAATGCACTGAGCAAGAAGACGCTCTTTTCACGTCATGATGTAGTATAAAATGAGGAACCAAAAAGCACAACTTCATCAATATTCACACAACATGCCCCTTTTCCATTGTCACGTAATGTTGGGGTTAATTTATGTGGCGAATGTAATTAATCATGCCAAATTTACTCAACTGGTTCTTCAACAGTGACTTGTGTTGCTGCCACTACAAAGAACAGTGTTAAGTACCAACACAAAGTTGAATCTGACGAATGTGTGGTAGTTGTAGTTGTAGTTGAGCAAGGTTTAACGTCCCACAAAACACATTATAGGTTATATCGGGGACGAGTTTTATGGGTTAAAAGACCCAACCAACAGTGTCAAAGCACTGAAGGAAGAGAAGTCCTAAGGACCAGGCTATAATCCCACTAGGTCCACCCCACTGTGCTGACAATAACACAACATATATGCAGTATGAAAAACAAAAGCACAAAATACACACAGATAAACACAAATAAATCCAGGCTATGCACAGTGAAATGCACCCAGTGCGACAAAACCCAATACAGACGAATGTGTGGTATCATGCATACCTCAGCAAGAATAGATTTTCTGGCATTTGTTGGTGACAGAAGCGAAGTTGATTCATGTGCACGTAACTCGACATTTATAACTAATCACACACCTCAGTCTTTCAATAACATTGATCAAGTACAATATACAACTGTATATCGTACAATAAATAGTGTTTGCAAACACTCTACAAACAAAAAGTCCAGAAGAAAAGAATGTAGGCAGTAACATGACAATAAATTGTAACTGTTATGTTTTAAAATGAATACTACGATACTACGCAGAACTACTGAAATGACTCGAATATAAGAGTGCAAATGCAACTGTTTATTTTAGTACTAAAATTTTTTCAGTTCAAAAATTACTGTCCAAATGCACACATAACCAACCAACTGTTGTAACTGGACCATTAAAGTGGTTGGTAAACATCACAGTTCAATATTGCAATACAGAGTCAGCTTCAATTAACAGTGTGACCTGAGGTGGCATTTTGCATAACATCGCCATCTTCGTAACCGTGCTTGAAAGTGGACGAGCGAGGCGCACTGTCAGAGGACGCCTGTGTCTGCACCACACACGCACTCAGCGACTGCTACTCTGTGTCTGTCTTTCACACTCAACACAGTTCTAAGTGTTGGAATCATCTTTGCTGCTACTTTCAGTTTTCTATATGATGCCAGGTTTGGCAGGACATCCCGGAAGATAACACGTGGATTTGAAGAGCATGTTTTTATATGCCAATTGCCATTCCTGACGTCTAAGAGCATCAAAGCTCTTATGCCATATTTATCTCCATTTTGCATCATAAAAATGCTGTGATGCCATAATGGTGAGCAGTTTCTTAATGGCACGTCAGCATTAACACTGTTGGCCTTTCAGTACCATGAAAAGTCACACAATATTAAAATCAGTAATGTCTAACAAATAAAAAATAGGAAAATGTAAACGTGGTTACAAAGATAATATAAAACTGAAAAAAAATTTGCAACAGATCTGCATCAGTAACAAATAAGTAATAAATGAAAACACTAAAGCCTAGCTAAATTATCGACAAAGGTGAAAATAAAAGCAGTTTACCTGCCCTTTAATCTTAAATTTGAAGGATTCAACTGGAGCGCCTTGCCTTGCTTCATTGCCATATTGCTGCTTTAATGCTGACATGGTGTTCTAAACAAATGATAAAAATTACTTAAATAATGCACCATACAACAAGAATAATACTTACTGAACTATACCAATCATGTGACTAAAAAGAACCAAACTGACGTATTAACAATAAGCCGAAGTGAATATCTACACATGACAAGATCTGCATGTTTAACAGTCTCTTTTCTGCAGACAATCTGGCTGAGATGGCACTAGAAAGATAAATCTTTCTGTATTTTAATGAAGCAAGAGATGACAGGGCAGCAATGGTTATTAGTTGGACCATACATAACTCATTTGTGCTTAAATCCAAACAGATAAAACTATGCCAGCGCCTCATCACTCGATTTTTTTCTTCCTGGTGACCATCGAAACGACGTCAAAGCACTGAAGGCAACGAGCAAGATTTGTTAATGCATATATGTTTCACTGACTAACCTGAATGTTGGGGCAGCAGCTAAGAACAGTGTCGAGCATCATCAGATAAACTGTGAACGTGTAGCTGTAGAGATTCTTCATGAGCTTGACCATCTGCAACAACATCGACAACAGGGAGTAGCAACAACAATAACAAAATAGCTCAAAGTAAATTCTGAACAGGCAACATTGCAGGGGGAGAAATAATCGTGGCTTGTGATAGCCACACTGCTGTTGCGCTGTTGACGGCCGCAGTCAAAAGTTAGCACAACATGATTTCCAGCACTTTCACTCACCAAAGGAGCAAGACAATGGTTGCGTTCGACTCGTAAGGTGGTGACACTGATATTTAACCACTCACTGTTGTCTTTACATCCCGTCACACTTCACATCCCATATTAACACACATTAACACATACATTCCTCTATTCAACATCGTGCCCTTTCCATTTATACTGACATTATCATCTGCTCCACCTCCAGCTGCACGCTGTGCTAGTTTTGCAACACCAGTTATGCATGTTGGGGCGCCACAAGGGCACTTCCAGACCATTCTTCTGGTTATCGGCCACCCAACTTGCCCACATTTGCCTGGCAAGCTACCGGGGACATCTCAGCTGAAGTGTCTTCCGTGAGTGAGTCTTCTGCATGGAGGTCACTCATGGAAACAGCAATGTCCATTCAAGGACAAGCCACACATGATAATGAGTTATGATTTGACAGACATTTAACGCCACACTGATCACTTGCTGTCGCATTTTACGAGTCTGACAGAAAACATTCTCAAAAATGACTTTCGCTGGTAATTTTATACTTTTGCTTCTGAGTGGTTTTTCACACAACACCGCCTACTGATATATTCTTATACATCAAAATACATTTTACTGTCAGCTTTATAAAAAAAATTGATCAAAGCACTGAAAAAAAACAGTGACACAAGACTTCAAATTTGGCAACCTAATGAACAGCATAACACGATGGTAATGATCAGTTCAGCGGCCCTGAAGTTCTTCTGGACTTGCGTCGCTCTGAAACTCGTGGATGATGATGGTAATGATGCACATTAGCAATACAACCACGAAGCAAGCATCATGATGACCTCAATTAGAGGGATAAAAATGTTGTCAGTCGTTCCACGTACAGCCGCCAGCTGAGCTACTCGACCCAAGATGACATTGCTCCACGCAGCACTGCGTGAACTCTGTGAGTTTCTGTTCAGACATCAGCAACACATGTATGTACTGCATCGTTATGTTGATGGCAACTGTTAAGATAACACATTTTTGTGACGTCACAGTCAGCTATCGGCAACATGCTTAACTGCAGTCGATAGATCCCATGTTTGAATCTCTCCACAGTCCACATACAGTTGTGCTCATTGTGTCAACCATGAGCTGGACATCCTTACTGCAGTGCCTAGGTCGACTCAGCCTTCCACCTTCCAGGATATGGTAAAACGAGTATCTGATTTTTTTTTGACTAAGTGATAATAAAATAGCGACCGAGGATCAGGACAGCAGCAGCAGCAGCCACCTGATCCGAGAATGGGTCGCCGACAGACACTCGTTCTGCATTCATCAAATGAACTGGTAAACGTCTGCAATGGCTCTGTCATGATGACAGTATATTATCTTGATATCACTATTATTGCTTTCATTAACGTACAAGACTGAGTACAACACATGACCAGTGTACTGTCATTCACATCAACACTACACACAATACATACTCACTACTGGTCAATGCCCGTACCCACGATTTACCATGTCAGCAAATTACCACTAACAGGCCTATTGTACACGTGCTCTTAATGACCTCACATTACTTGTAAGCATGAGTATGGCATTTTGAAAACAACAGACAACTGTAAATAACATACAATAACTATCATATGCCAGTGCAGAAAACATGCTGATGCTGGGCTGCTGCTCCAGTCACTCCATTGGCTTCTAATGAGGCAGCAGATCACACACGAGGCTCTTCTAAATTACAACATGTCAGCTGCAGCAACTGGCAGGTCTCTCTGTGAGTTGTTACATGCCACGTGCCAACATAAACACTGCTCTAATGATGACCAGTCCTTGGTCTCACCCTGATCTCTATGCTGCAGTTTTCTCTGTCTACATTCTGGAACTCTCGCTGCAAATATTACAGTATGACTATGCCGTAGTGTTCGGTCAAACTATTAAAGACATATCTGTCCACCTGTATTGCTACCAGCCCCTCAAGTCTGGTCCGCACTCCACAGCACTACACAAATGTTTCATCGTCATTATTATTATTAATAGAAAAGGATGTAAGATCTTACAAAGAGTCCTGGAAGAAGTTCAGCATGCCATCTCCAAATGCATCTAACAAACAGTTTGCCATCTGCAATGAACTGTTGCGGGTCTAAACACACATGCAACCAACTGGCGGTGAACAGAACACAGAAAACAAACTATGAAAACTGGACATGTTGAACATCAGCTGCTAAAATTATACCAACTTTTCAATCCCAGTGTCTGCACCCGTGGTTCATAGTGGCATTCCTAGCATGCAAAAAGTGGGGGGCCACGTCGGGGCCAACAAAAAAGTGGAGGGAAAGACTTGAGATGTATTTAAGGAGCATTTTTTGACTTTCTATTACCATAGTCTATATAAGTTCACAGCAGTGACAGAACATTCACAAAACAATGTTCATAACGATCTTATTAAGTTATTCTGCAGCATTTGGCCTATGCATCAAAGAAGTCATTAAAACAAACATGTCTTAAAGC
>Ga0209782_1000710_pt1 | contig 15466 bp, 10 predicted proteins | sample WorMetmaBAHAMAS1_FD_187390 | JGI IMG/M metagenome (GOLD analysis project Ga0209782, IMG submission 187390) | Marine gutless worms symbiont microbial communities from Max Planck institute for Marine Microbiology, Germany - Inanidrilus... | ecosystem: Host-associated > Annelida > Digestive system...
GTATTTTTAGTTTCATGCCGTGTTTGCACACGATTGAGTTAGAGATAAAGCGTGTGAGAAATCTGAGCCAATTATCCTCAAAGTTTCACTTCTGGAACAACAGAAAAAAACGAGGGGAGGTGGCTGATTCAGATTCACAGGACGATGATCAATAAATGGAGGTAGCGGTGGTATTCAACGTGCTACATTTGTAGTTTGTCAGTGTCAAAACTGTGTAAAACTACTAACCCATACTCAACGTGGCCAACATTGCTGACCTGGCAACCAGTGATCGGTTTCACCTCTACTCTGTATGAGTGGTGAAACAAGCACATGTATAAAGCGAGATACTCGATATACAGATGATGATAGTACAGCAATGCTGCTGGTGTAGCCACACGCTGCCTTTGGGTCCATAATATGAAAGAAGACATGATGTCATCCACACTACAGGAAGTACATAACATACTTCATCTAGCGTGAATGACACCATGTTTTCACATTATGGACCCAGTGGCAGCATGTGGCTACACCAGCAGCAGCATCATCTGAGTATAACACACAACATACACTTCTAAGCAGCAGACTATAGAGCTAACCTGATACGCTGCAGCAACAGCGGGCTTCTCAACAACAGAACAATGAGCTCTTGTCTACAAAGATTGCAACTCATTTCTCACAGTGTGTCACACATTCATACACCAACACAAATCTACTGACAGGATAATATTACACTGTCCCTCTTCTCCCCTGACAGGAAAGTGCAGCTGTCTGTCTGTGTGTGTACATGTATCGGTCTGCGAGCAAATCTCAGAAAACTATACCCAAACTTAACCAAATTTTCTGCATATGTTGCCAGTGCATGCGACTTCCCTTCATGACTCACTCCTCTCATCCGATACATTTAACTCTTTCCGACGGCACCTAAAACGCATCTTTTCCAAGCAGCCTCCAATTCACTTATGTGACTAGTTGCACTTTATAAATGTTTTACTTACTTACAATCCTCCTCTGAGACACTGCGATATGTTGTGTACTTCCTGCAGTGTGGATGACGTCATGTTTTCATATTATGGACCAAGTGGCAGTGTGTAGCTACAAAAACAGCATTATTGCAGCATCATGCACAGGCTAATGACATAGATGGGTGGCATTGGTTGTAGACAATGGCATATACCAAAAGCAGATGAGTCCTCCATGCAAGGGGTGCTAGCAGCAGAGCCTGCAATGCACTACTGCGTAGTTTTTATGTGACATCAGGCTAACGTCAGACTGTCTTTAATACTGTCTGATGGGTGACGGGAAGTGCATCTGGCAACAACAAAATTTTTCCTGTTGGGATAACTGGCCTAACCAGAAAACTGAACTGGGAAAATTAGACTGACTAAGTGAAAGTAGCAGCAGTAGTAAACGAACTTCTGTGGTCCTGGTACTATGGACATCCAAGGCAACATTTTGTATATGAACGTATTCATTATGTTATGCGACACAATGATGCATTTATCTATTTGCTCCATACTTACAAAAAACGTACCAAACAAAAATAACAAATGAAATAATCTTATATCAAATGTTTGCTGAATGTATTTGATTGGCAATTACGCATGCAGTTCATGATGAGAAAAATGATATATGTTTATTCACTTACTTCGAGTCTGTTAATCAATGACAGGCGTACAGCAGTGAGAATGTGCATGTCCGAGCTGCGAAGAATTAGTTGATATCCATCATCAGCAGATGGCAGCACTTCAACAGTGAAGGTCTGGCCTTTAGGACAGACAAGCTCCACTCTGGATCCAACTTCAGAGGAAAGGCTTTCAATCAATGTGGATATCAGTGTAGTTGCCTTCACATCTGTAGCAGAAAATAATTAAAACCTTCATTATCTATCTTTGTGAGTACCACTAAACAGTTACAAAAATAAAATTTATTTAAACATGTATAAGTAGAATGTGTACAGCAAGTTGTGTTCTAACTGCCAGTAAACAGCTGGTTAATTTAAGAAAACAATGCAATGGTCACATGTCCAAACCAAGCCCCCTCCTTTGTAGCAACTGATTCCTTATACAAACTACAAAGTTCAAAATGCCTAGCTTAATACCAAATTGGAATATTTCAAAAGTATAGCAGTATTTAAGAAAAGACACACATGATGCTGGTCACCTATTGGGAATTTTGTCATCAGCTAGATATTACCACCTTATCAACCAAACTTAATCTGTATGCCAAATTAATAGTGTCCAGCTTCCCTTAGTTCCAGAGATAAAGAGGGCCCAAAAACTAAAATGGATAATATTACATATCTATGCATACAAACACTATAACCCAGTTCTGTAAAAATTTAATAAAAATTACTAATGTACAGTCCAGAAAACATTCATAGACACTGCTTGCAATGTGAACACCTGGCACAGGAGTTTGCATTACAATGTCCATCGTAAGAAGGGTATAACAAGCATCTGTACCTGGCATGTTAGACGACTTGGATGCATAGAGCGACATAACATGTTCTTTAGCTGAAGTTGTACTTCTGTTCTGAGACCCCACTTCATCCGAAGGTGCGCAGTCACTATCAACTCTGATCTGAGGTCGACACAACTGCTGCAGTCTGTGACACTCCGATACAAAGCTAACATGTCTACTCAAGCACAGATGCTTATTCAGAGGCAAAACTGGCTGAATAAAGTCCAAAATATCAACAAGCTGAGTTGCCAGTGGAACCGATATTTGCTTTGTTGCGGCATCTGCCCGATTCACTGGCGAGTAAATTAAGGCCGTCTCTACAATCAGAGAGACTTCAACTGATGAATAAACCACCAGCGACAAGCTTTCTGTCACACCTGGTGACAAGCCACTGACATCACGCAGTGTGTATGAACTATGACTCTCAGCTGGACAAGAAGTACAGTGGCTGCTGTTATATCCAGCGTGATAATTCCCACAGCTAGCTGATGGTGACACTGACAGTAAAAATGTCCACGTACGTCCGAGAGTAAAATTTGCTGTATTTGAAAGACTTGCACTGATTCGTCGGCAACAAGGTGACGAGGAATCATCGACAGACACAGCAATATTACAACGAATGGATGAAGCAGAATTACCACGCAGAAGTGAACCAGCAATGGCCAGCTGTTCTAGAATATAATCCTTCGCTTCTGAATCAAACTTCACCCTCGTGAGACATTCGCCAGTCTGACCGATAGAAGAGAGAAAGTTTGCCACGGCGGTCTGCACTGTGTGAATATGATACTGTCTTCTTACACGATCTTCAACTTCATTGCTGTTAATCTCCAGTTCTACCACTCTGCCATCAGTCATTGCTGCCAGAACTGAGCAAAGAACAAACCAACACCATGAAAACTAGACCACAATAGGCAATACACCAGCAGTATGTGGCTCAAGGCTGCAATAACAAGCCACTGGCATCTACATCAAACAAATCTACAAATCAACAGTCTCAATATATGTCTGAACTCATAACATGCCAGATGGGAGCTAATGCAATCGCACTGCATTACTGTGTCTGTTGGCTGGAGTTCGACACCACTGACTAGGCAACAAGTGGGAAACTAACCATCGAGAAATCGCTTTTCAGCATTCCCCCAACAGTTCTGCTGCAATTAATTAAATTAATTTATTAAAATTTAATAAGTGTGTAATTATTCATTGACAAATGCAATGTACCTTGCACGAATGTTATTACTAAAACAAAAAACTGGCAACTTACAACGTGCCATTTTGTTGTCTCCTGATGAATGGACAGAAGAAAATGCAGCGACTCCGCTTATTCCAAGAGCTACTGACTTTACAGAGCCATGCTGATTGCTTTTTACTGACTGAACGACATCAGCTACATACAGTTCATTGCCTGTGGAATACAGAATGTATGAACTGTCAAAGGAAATACAACAATGGACTGGTCCGAGAATGTCACAGTGTTGATAAGATGGCATCAATCCATCAGCGTCCGATGAAATTACCAGAACATGGCCATGGTAACCAATCAGTACGAGGTACGACAAATGTGGTGATTCTCTGTCATTAGAAACACTGGAGGTAAGAATATGGACTAGACTGTCTCCCAGACTGCAAAGCACTTGCACTGAAGAGGGACTGCTGCCAATGGCTGCCTTCATTGGTAGCCACAACACTAGCCCACTATGGCCTCCCAGCAGCATGACTGGGCATCTAGATAGATTAAGGTCGATGCCAAACAACATATTAAACAGCTCGTCACTTATATGCAATACGTTCGAAGAGTAGCAACACCGGCTCAGGCACTTCTCATGAAACGATGCAGGTGTAACAACGGTAATAAGTGATGCTGCTACAACAGCGCTGACTTGAGACTCTTTGCATGAGTAAACTTTATGTATTCTTGGCTCAGACAGTGTCAAGGTGTCTTGAGAAACTGCATACAAGGCAATTGAAATGCAGTCGGTATTACTGAACAGCACAGCTATTTGTGATTCAATGCTTGTCATAGCAAGAACATTTGACAGTTGAAGCACAACATTTTTCTCTTCAAATTCCACCTGCAGTGCCTTTTCTAATAGTGAACCATCTGCAATTTGACACCTACAAACATTTTACCATAATATATCATATAACTTGATGATATAAGAATAGAAAATGACATCTTGTCAACTGTAACCAGTTATAGCCATAAAGGAAAATTTGAGAACAATAACACTAATTACATGTAGTACTATACCACAACATCATTTTCCAGCAATACAGCAGAAACTCGAAAACTATAACAAAGTGGTCTGCAAAGTGGAAGTAACAATAATAGCATAACATACAAATATGAATCAAGTTGAATGGCAAATATCTGTCCATCACAAGTTAAGCAGAACAACCCTCTGGTCTTCACTGATGATTCCGCCTTCAAATCAGTCACGCAACACGCAGATATATCTGATGACGCCTTAATAATCATCTGTTAAAACAAAAACATTTCAGATGATCATTACTGAACAATGTCACAGCAGTGGTGGTCCAGCCACAGGCTTGGTACTGGTAACTGACTTGCCAGAGTGGCATGTTATATGCCACATCTTGTGCATCATGCTTTGCAGGGAGAAACATCTGTGACTTTGCCATTTGTGGGAAGCGCCTCATGTATGTCCAACCACACACCACACAAATTCACCCCATCTTTGCCACTGCTGACAGAAACAGACAATTTTTGGAAGCTGCCTTATGACTACTAAGTGCAATGTCAGACCTGCGATTTTATCGCGCAACTCTGACGCACAACCTCGTTGCTGGACAAAGTTGCAGCGTGCAACAATGAAGTAGCATGCTGCAACTTGTCGCATAAACAAACATACAAACCAAACAAATATGGCTTCTAGTGATTCTGATTATGACGTATCATGCTTGGAAAATCAATTCTGCCAAACAAAATGATTCATTTGATTCACGTCAGTACTACAAACATGAGTCACTAATTACAGTGCTCTATTTGGTAAATGAGTTGTGCAACTCAGTGACACGCCACGTTGCATCATGCGACACACCATGTCACACTTGCGAATTTTATGCCAGAGTCAAAGTTGCGCGACAAAGTTGCCAAGTGTGACATCACACAAACACATTTTGCCAGTTAAGCCTGGGAGGGATTGTTTCAATTTGTTTGCAAAGGTAATTAAGATGACGTGAATTGAAAGGGCATTAGAGAGTTGCCAGTAATTTGCAGTATTTCGGCTGACACTTACTCACTATAATGCTGTTATCATAACTGACAACCATTATTTTTTTGTTACTGGCCGCTATATTCGTGTAAACATTGAGTAAACATTTATAGGATTTCGTGTACTGTACACATTTTTTTACAAAATTACACGATTGACATGTGGTCTCACTAAAAGCCGACCGCACAGTCCGGGGACCACGACTGCACACAGTTCAATAGTTGTGTGCACTGCTCGTGCTGCACGACTGCAAGTAATTGACCTGCATGCAGTCGTCAAAACCTGGTTAATTATCACCGGACATGCACCCAGGTACCCCATGCTTACCAGATCGAGGCACGACCACACAGTCCTGCAGCTGACGGGTGACCACTCACGTGGGTAAGCCGTCTGCAGCAGGTCAGCCAACTAGGTCAACTCAGCCTTTCATCCTTTCCGGGTCGATAAATGAGTAGTAAGCTGATATCAGCTTACAGGTGCATGGACTTCAGCAGCTATTTTCAGGTGGGCTCAGAGTCTAGGTCGGTTGGCCTTGGCCTGAGTCGGCGGCCGCCCAGCGCTGGTCAAGCACCATTGGCTGCCCTGCGTGGCAGCCTAGGCCTAGATACCTGTCCTGCATGACAGATGTGTATATATATGACGTGTTGTGGTCGAGCGGTTTGTCTCGACTTATTAAACGAATATTATTATTATTATTATTATTCCTCGTCAGCTATTAGTAATTAGGCGACTGGTGTCAGTAGTTCCATGCAGTCTGCGGAACGAAGCTAACTCCAACTTACCTTTGATGTTCTTTCCAGTTTCATTTAATTTAAAATTACTTGCTACATCACTAGTGCTTTATATTCCCATTACCTTATTTGATTTTGTATTCGTGAACGATCACGACGTCTATACCGCATACTTTCTCTGGTGCATTTTTTAGTTTTACTAGTCTGAAATATGAAATTTCATTGGATGTTAAATCTGTCTTGTGGCAATGCATATACAGACAGTGTGCGGTCGATCTGTGCGATCTTAACAGTGCCCACGGCAGAATTATCGACGGATAATTAGCGCTCGGCGGTCGTAGCGTGCTCTGTAGTGGTCCGGACTGTGCGGTCGTTCGGTCTGCATTTAGTGACTGTGAGACCCTTGGCGGTCCCTAATAGGTATGGACGTATGGTGTTATCACCTGGATGGTATTATCATGAACGAAATATATAAAACGACTGCTGAATGCCACACAAATAACTTTATTGGGCGCATAACATACAGTATCAAAAAAACGACGGTAATCTCTTTTAACAGCCGTACGAAATAAGTTTTTACGCAAAACGCATCCAAACATTGCCGCCACCTAGAATACTTAAATCACAATGTATACCGTCAATACCGCAACAAGTAGAAAGTGCTAACTAGAAAATGCGTGGCAAAGTCTAGCGTATAGCCCGCTCGGCGCCACAGTGTCGGAGTAGAAATTACGGATGTGAAGGAGAAAGCTTCTTCCAGACACATGGTAAAGCATATCGAAAGAAACTAACGAGTAACGATATTGCTAACGATACTGGTATAATAATGATATTGACCCAGCACTATTTTAATTTTTGTGGTTTTGGTTTCTAATCTCATCCATATTTTATACAGTTACAGGTTTCCGTTTTGTTTGTTACGTGTCGTAGTCACAGACTGGTAATTACTGTGAATATGGATATTTATGGCGCATTAATTCCACTTTTAACGAACTTTTATGTAAGAAATTGCATGGCATTTTAATGCTATAATTAGTTGTTTATAGTAAAATGGTAAAGTTCTTCCATACTTGTTATCGAGCGTTGGGCCCGGTACGGTAGGCCACCATTACTTTCTGCAATACAAGGCCTGTGGTTACCTTCCCAGCCGAAGAGCGTCACCGCCCATCGGCCAGTATCTTACGGTTACGGTCGGCCTCGTACACTACAAAAGTTGTATTATCTTGGAAACGGTGATAGATAGTAGCCTAGTCATAAGCCTCGTCTGCCTATAGTACCTATTATAATGCAGAAGTCGCCATACGGTATGAGTATCGTTAGCGGCTGAATGTTTAGCTAGATATATAGTCTTGAAATGTTGTAACAACAGGGAATGACTAAATACCGCAAAGGACCACAAGAGAGCACCGCGCAGGACCGCAATCGCAAACAGAGCTGATTGAGGCCCACCTGAGCACCACTGAGCACCATTAAATACCGCAGAGACAGCAATGGAGACGAAACATGCTAGCGGACCTCGGCGAAAATCTGCGCTCGCTGGTAGCCAGTCAGTACGCTGAGGCAGACCACGCCATCTGTGGACGTGGAAACTTTATTCTTCGTCCCAGTCACCAGAAACGTCGCTTCGCCGTCGCTGACTGGAAGGCGCTATCAGAGTCGTAGCGGCAGCTCGTCCGGCTTGCTGTCTTCTGCTGAACGAAGGTGTTGCTGGCACGAAGCAATCAACATCCACTGACGGTAACCTGACAGTCCTGCGCTATCCAGATGCTGGAAAGAAACTAGGCAGTCATCGTCAACCAAGGGCCGACCACACAGTCACTCAAAACAAAAAAAAGAAAATTGTGACTGTATAAAAAGAGAAGCAAAACAGTCGGCATTAAAATAACAGAATGCTGTTACAACACCCGAGTGAGCACATAATGCTATAGTTATTGCAAACAGTGGAAAAAAAATGAAAGTTTACTGTTGCACATGGTGTTGCATAAACCGTGTACAACGAAAGCGGCAGAGAAGTGCAACTATACTTTACACCTTGCTTCTACTCATATTATAAAGTATGTAGTACTACTGTGATTTGATATATATCTTTACATGTATTTGCAGGCAATATTGCTAATTTGGTGCAAGGAGACAGCTGGATCAGATGTTGGTCTGGAGTTTTGTCAGCGTAATGGATTTTCATCCAATTTGTTATGCAGCTCATGCCGAGAATTGGAACAGTTCAGTCTTCAGCCACTGATAGAGCCATGTAATCAATGTTGCCAGCAGGATGCAGACGCATCGCAGGCGAAGGTTATTTATATTTTCCCTTTTGTTAACTGATTATTGTGCAAATAATATGACTACCAATGATGTAGTGGTGTGTATAGACTATATATTCAGTAATTCTGTGCATTGCATATGGTGTCAGTGCCTATACATCATGGTCCTGACTCCTGACACTTCTTTGTTCAAAAGTCTTTGAAAATACTAGAATTTTTAGCAAAAATTCAAGGCCTTGAAGGTACTGGAAAATAATAGGCCTCTTCGTTCTTGAAGATCCTTGAATTACATTGACATGTCCTTGAGAATCATGAAGTTCATTTAAGAAAATTATGACATTCCCATTTATCTTCACTTTTTCTGCTGTTAGCCGACTGCTTTGCAGATAAATTAGATAAATAATTTGATAGTTGGTTTTTAAATATGTTATTCAGTACATTACATAACTCTGCTACTCAATATAGTATTATTGATGTTGAAAGTTACAGTGATGGTGCTTAGTGAACCTTAAATGATATTCCTATAAGGTTAAATTTAACTTATTTGTTTTGGTAAGTGAGCATTGAGATCCTCAAAGTCCTGAATTTTGTTTTCAAAAACATATGTTGATGTTGTTTGTTAGCCATGCTGTCAGTCATTGCTTTGAGGACTGGCATCGATCGCTGATTTTTGTCAGCAATCTGCTTGGCCTAACAGCCTGTACAGAATAGCAAATAAACTTTTCTCTATAATTTCTGCACTGTTTCAGCACTTGTCTTTGTGTCTTGTATTCACTATGGTTTACCAAAAAGCCGTCAGTATCTAGCTGTTAAATCTTAACCAGTCTTGTGCTGCTTAACCATGATGTATTTCTCCACATTCTTATAGTAAAAAGCTTCACACCACTTGAAATACATATGCACCTTACTGGCTGATAAAAACTCCCAGTGAAGGCATTTTATGTCATCTGCCATTAAGTATTGCAGTGACCTATAATGGCAGGTTTCCGTGTGCTTATAAATAGACTTATCTTTTATCTCACTAGTGTATTGAACTTTTCTTTGGTATTGTTTCGGTAATTTAATGTGTTCGTTTGTTACATTTGTGAAAACAGTATGTTCATGAAATGTTAAGTTTTTTCAACTTTATTTCCACCATCTCTCACTGTCACTGTATAGTGTTTGAATGCATTTAAAGAGAGGCACATATGCACATGTTTAGACTGTTCTGTATTTTGCAGATATACCCATTTGCACAGCTGGAAGTATGTGGATGAAAGTTGGGGAGGTATCCTCAAGTCCAGGGTATGATGTATTCATTTATTATATTTATGGGGCCTACTGTTAAACTGGTAGTACACAGATGCTTGCTTATAAGTCACCATCTCACCATGTCCTATTTGTACATCATGTCTGTATAGTTTTGTCTCTCTCTGCAGTGTTTGATACAAATAGCGTCAAAGCATGTCAGTCTACTCATTTTAATAACCAAATTGATTCATGAGCTCTGCCTTTTTAATATAAAAGCACATATCCTATTTGTGTAATCAGGATCATTTCATGTCAGTCTAATTTTATTGTATGTTCCTGTTCCATTAGCCATATTTCACTGCAATGTACTGGACACGTTTTAGGAAGACCATGCAACAAACACTTAACATATAAATATTGTGAAACATACATACACGTAATAGTTTGAACATCAGGGTACAGGCCATAAACCTTAAAGGCTATGGATATCAAAACTGTCAAGGCCTCTTACTTTGAGGCAAATATGAAAGACTTGACCACATAGTATCAAGAAAAAGTTACTACTAATACAGACTGTTAATACTTTGCACTTCAGAAAAAAAACAAAACAGCATTCTGGGGAACTCATACCTATCATCTATTAGTACTAACTACACAATTCTCTTGGTGCAGTACATGTATTGCACTTTAGAAAAACAAGTGCTTCCAACAGTTTATTAGACATTTGTGCTCAATGTAGTCTCATGAGAAGGACTACTTGTGAGGAAACATGCTTAACTGTTGCAGAACTTGCTGGTGGACAAAGTGCCAGTTCAAACAGTGGTTGTAACAGTCAATATTCACTGAATGGAGACTTCAATAACATTTATCCCATAGTCGTTGAATGTTAACGATTTAATTGTGTCCAGATAGTGCGTGATTTTGTAAATGTATACACAAAATCGTGTAAATAGTTACTACACGTCTAAATGAATATGGCTCCCAGTAACAACACAGTTGTTAGTGATGCCAGTAATTTGAAGATACTCTGCTACAATACAACTCATCATTTCATCATGAAATAGATTATTATGTTAACCAAGGTCTTGGTACACAAGGCCAAGGCCAGTGATCATCGAGGCCAAGGCAAATTTTGGGAGTTGTGAAAAACAGGAGAAAATTTGTAACTTTTATTATGCTGAAATTTCCAGCAAAATGCCTATGTTGAATGTTGATGAACATGATGATATCCCATATTTTCTTTGCTGGTGACTATAGCCTGCTACTCAACAGGATGGTCCAAAAAATTAAGCCATAAACCACTATGAGTCAAAAGATGGCATGTATATTTTACGAAGTAGTGTAATGATTTTTAAGGACAGATCTATTGCAGATTTGTCAGTAATTTCTTGAGAGAAAGAATTGTGAAAATCACTTAGCATTTGGCAAAGTTATAGGTAAGAGATAGTGCCACCTTAGATTGACTCATGTTTACCATTAGCCAAGTTTTTTGACCCACCTGCTGTGTACACAGTTATTTAACTGATGAAAGTTGAAGCTAGATTAAACTTATTCATTTTGGTAAATCAGTCTTATATTCAATACCTTGGTTCCCTATATGTTACCTTAAAGGTGGGGTGGGTGCCTCAGGTTAAGAATCTCAGAATATGATATCCTTTGTTGGCAATGTATATTGTTGTTGTAGCCTTTGTGAAGGGAGATTATCCAAACAGATTTCCCGGCTTGGAAGTGAGGTACGTGCGTGGATCAGACCCGTTTATCAAGCTGATGAACGACCAGAGAGATGTTATGGAGACGCTGAGCATAGATAAGTGGGACACGGATACGATTGTTGAGTTTCTTAGTGAGCGACTGGAGAAATAAATAACAAATTACTGGAACAACTTAACACGTTGTTTTTAAAAATGCATGATATTGGACATCATACAGGAAAACTGACGAACATTAACTTTAGTTACTTTATATGCAGTTTTGCAGTTAATTCACTTTAGTGTGTCTGAAAATTCTCACATTTCACGCAGAGTGGACTTTATGCTTTTTATTGCTTATAAAATGGTTTCCATTAAAGTGTGAATTATATGTGTAACGTATCATTATTGTCTGCTGTTATTAATTTTTTTTGCATCCAGTTTGTCCATTGATCGTTAATTGTATGGTTATTCTTCCTGCGTGCACATGTGCCAGGTTATTGACGTGCACTTTTGTTGGTAGTTATCGGCGGTAACATTTGATCAGAGTGCAGTTTAGTTTGTGATTGGTTGCCAGGAAACCGAAATGTCGGTATGGCAACCAGGATGAATACTAAAGCTGTACTGTCATGTGTCACTGCTGATAATTCGTCATATATGTATTAGTAAACTGGTTGAATACACTGTGCTACCACTGTAGAGTTAAACACTGTTGTTTAGGCAGCAGAATGCATGGTCTGGTATGTAAAATAACTATGGCAATGATATCACGGTTGTGCCAGATAGCAGATGACAGTATAAATTTTAATAATTTGTTAACAGTGAATGTCGTTTCGGGATCATTGTGATCCCTGCTTATGTTGGAGGCCCAGTCTTTATAGTTTTGGCATTGTGCTATTAAACTACAGGGTGGGCCAAAAAACTCTGTACATGGGCAGAAGCAGTTAACTAGGAATCAAGGAAAGCCACTGAAGGCAGGATTTGCAACTACCAGTGACCCATTTAGCACAGAAAAATGCAGTCTGTCATCTCTTAATTGATGTATTTATTTCACTGTTATTAATATGACATTGCTGTTTACCCTGCGATTTGTCGTGAAATTGGCTTGTTGATCTATCGTTTTTAGTTGGTTAAGTTTGTTGGCATAAATTGTACTGAACACAGATACGATATAGAATTGTTGCATTGTTTTCTGTAGCTTAGCAGCTGTAATACACCTCATAGTTATGAGATGTGTTTATCTCGTGACAGAAAGGCATGATTTATCAACTGGGGTACATGTATACTGATAAGACAGTTACATGTGATTAAGAATATTCTTTCCACTTAACACAACTATGCTGCTACTAGAACTAAAGCCTCGATGTGTATTGCACTTTGTCATGAGTGACTCCGTGCATGTGGTGAAACTATTCATCGTCATTTTGAATATTTTGTGTGATAAACTTCAGTTTTCATCTAATGAACTGATATTTTTGCCTGGCCCGCCCATCCTGCGGGCTATATTTTCTGCTGCTGTTAATTCTCTTTGTTTTTAACAGTTTTTGGACACCAGTTCTCAGAATTTACTATACTGATCTTCACTAGATTTTCAGGGTTGGCGACCTATGGATGATGATGAACGATCTGACCTTGGTTTTCTGATCACTTGAGGGACATTGCCATGGCAACCATTTTTGTGACAAGTTGGCAATGCCACCTATACAGACAATGCACTGGCATTCTACAACCAGTTGGAGAATTACAGTGATACAATTATCAGGATTTGTAGACATATTGGTAGGAATAATTAATCTTATATTCGTTTCCCATTGCTCAAGGCCATTGCCATGATAACCAATTAATTTTTTGGCCAAATCTGAGAAATTTGCCTTCAGGACGTAAGTTGTCACGCTGGGATTCTAAAATGGTGTAGAGAATCTCATATGGCAATTGTCGTGTTAACAGCAGCGATAATCCTTCTACATCTGGTAGAAATTTGGTATGCTTTGTCCAGTAATTCCTGAGTTTATGAGGCTTAACTGTGTACTGCATGTATCCATCAGCACTTGGGTTAGGTTAACTGCATTTGCTAGGGGGTGGCGCTGTCACAATCAGTACTCAGGTTTATTTCACTGCTGCTTACTAGACCGAGCGGGCTAGATACTAGGCTTTCTCGTGAATTTCTGTTTAAATTAAATTAGGCTAATAATATCACAGTTGCTCGAGTCTGGGTCTTGATGGAATTTTTGCCACGTCGTATACCGAAATTAAGTGGCTCAGTCTATAGACAGTCTGCGACGTTGTTCTATATGGCCTAGTTCTTGTTGGGGACTGCGTAATGGTATTCGGGTCTTGTTACTCTTGTCTCTTGGGAATTAGGTCGTCGACCGACTAAACTGCTTTTTCGACACTGGTAGGCTGCTTTTATTTCGTATTTTTGGTGAATTCGACGTTTTCGAATTCGTGTAGGCGTCGCGCATGTGAAGTGTGCACTCCATCGTCAATGCGATTGCGAGCGCTATTTTTGGTAGCATTCAAGAATCCGACGAGTCCTGGCGCAGCGCAGCAGTGGGCTATGGCTAGACCTATACGCGAGCCTCAGCAGCCGACACCGGCGCAGTCGCGTTCAGCCGCCTGCCGTTGAGAAAAAGTTGCACTAATTATCAGATGCAGTCGCTGTGAAGTAGCCCATACAGCCTATACAACGAATTGTCGTGAAAAAGGTAGGTTGCGTTGCTGCTTCAGTGCTTCAAGCTTCCAAAATCAACAAAAAAGCCGACGGTAGGCCTATGATGGTTCAAAGATTGTTAGCAATGAACGTACGTCTGAGGATAGTGGTACGCGGTAGGCTTATGTACATGTATAAGCTTATATTTTATTGTAAGCCTATGACGTGACTGACATTCGGTCTGCACCCACTGACGCCTGAACGATAGGCCTACCGGCCTAGGCAAAGAACCTATCGCACGTTGGCATATTATCTATGCCTAATCCTCGTAAACAGACGACATCGTCGAATTACGCTGCACACTGATCCAAGATATGGAGTAGAAAATATAATTGTTTCCTTGCAGAATACACATGCCAAAATGGCCAGTCTTAAAAAGAAGCAATATCAAAATAGAGCCAGGAATTTAGGCCTACGTAGGCTGAAAACTTAGGCCTACTGTCTGAAGTTGAAATGCTGGTGATGATGAATGCAGTATCGTTAACAAACAAAACATCAGCCAATGGATATGTTCTTGGCTACCACCTTAGTTGAATGTAGGCTATGGAAGACACGCTTAGCTGTTAACTTGAACGCGGCAGCCAAGAATATAATTTAATTAATCTGACGTTTTGTTTTTAGCAATTCGCGCTTGTGCTACGAACAAGACGTCCGTCCATCCGTCCGTCTGTAACGCTTGTTGATTGTGATCATACAGTGCAACAAAAAGTGGAAATCAGCATACGAAAGGGTACGGCGTCTTGGCTCGGCCTACATGCGCATGCCGATATTGACGAAGCCGGCCCGGATTGTATATACACTGTAGGCTAGGGGAAAATGTGGAGTTGCACTATTGGACATCCAACGGCTCGCATGTCGCGCTATCTCAGCATCTGTGGAACTTCTTGTTTGATGATCTGCTATGTGTTATGGTTGTGACAGAGCATCACGCGCAATGACGTCACGGCAGGCTGTGACGTACGTTGCCATGGTGACGGCAGTTGAAAACGATGACGCTGAAGCTGTGAAGCAGCTGCTGCAGACTGGAGCTGACGTCAATGCCTGCCTTGATGACGACATCGGTAGATCCCCATGCCTACTTTATAATCTTTGAAAACACGGTGTCGCTATAAAAGATGCCACATTGTCTCTTAGCTTAGCGAGTAGCTGTATTTAAGGGTGCATACTT
>Ga0209782_1000711_pt1 | contig 15457 bp, 8 predicted proteins | sample WorMetmaBAHAMAS1_FD_187390 | JGI IMG/M metagenome (GOLD analysis project Ga0209782, IMG submission 187390) | Marine gutless worms symbiont microbial communities from Max Planck institute for Marine Microbiology, Germany - Inanidrilus... | ecosystem: Host-associated > Annelida > Digestive system >...
AGCATTCACGTTGATGACGTCAATGACAACGCTCCTGTATTCCTACAGAGAACTTACCGTGCCATCATTGACGAAGAACAGGATCCTTCCGTTGCCGTGGTTACCGTATCTGCAACCGACTTTGACGATCCTACAAGTATTGTTTCATTCAGTCAGTTCACTAGTATGAAGGGTCATTAGTTTAGTGATGGGCCACTAATTATGGTTAGATTTTGGAGTACAGTTTGGGTTAGGCTTTGGACTAGCAGCATTTGGATTTGTTTTGTGGTCCCTTATTTAGCCTGCCTGCACACTCTGATTTTAGTCTTTAGCTGAACTAACTTTCTGACATTTTGATAGCTGTTTCCACTGGTTTTAGTGTTTATAGTGGCTGCTCACAAACGTGGAAGAATACATGGATCTACTACTGTGACACAAATTGTGTATTTTTAACATATAACATGCACAGGTTACCTCATTTCAGTTACCTGGCCCAGTTAAGCCATCCGGTAAAATAAAATGAAATGAATATTGTTTGCACCATTATGAACATAATATTCATGAGGCAAAATACTGCAGCCAATCGTGTCGCATTACCGGATGACATGATGTCTACTTAAGGCATCATGTCACACTTGGAGAAGCAAAAATAATTTATGTGTCACCAATATTCTGTGAGAGTTTTGCATATGTGGATGGCTTTAACATGTCAGTTGACATGGTACAGACTAAAGCAGTCGACAGATGAACATGGTATTTTTTGCGTCTTGCTACAAAATTAAGCGACAATTGAATGACTGAACTTTATTAAAGGCTGCCGAGCTGACGTTACAGGCGACTGCCGGCCGATTAATTTTTCTTGCTTTATTTGTAGCGATGAACACGGCACTGACATACGAGATAGCAGATGGTGTTGCTGAGAACAAGTTTACAGTGAACTCGACGACGGGACTTGTGTCAACCCGAGCACGACTTGATAGAGAGACGAGAGACTCGTGGATTGTCACAGGTTGCATATCTGTATTATTTTTATCTAACATCAGAGATCACCTGTGAGTGTAAGTGATACGTCAGCCTGACTGCGTTAACAAATAGTTTGTCGATTTTGGCTATTTGGTTCTAATGTTTCATAATGAAATATACAAAATTAGGACCAAAAGCAAGACCACAGTTTTATGGGGCCTAGTTTTTCAGAGATGGGAGTATAAATCTGTGTTATTTGTTGGTTGTTTTATTGGTTTTAATTTTTATCAGTAACAACTCGATGTTGAGCACACAATAATGAATCAGCATTATTGGCCAGGGTCTTCAATGATTTGTGGTTTGCAGTTCCATTACTTGCAGAATTTTCCAAGTAGTCACTTCAAGTATCTGAAGGGTTTGGCCTATTGTCGCAAGCTACACCAAAGCATTACCAAATTTTTAAGGCTCATGTGATGTGAGTGGCCTTAGATTGCATTATTATATAGTTCACATCAAAAGTTATGCAATATTTATATATGCATGTGACATAAGTTTCTATTGAGTATGCACCTGTTTACGGTGCAGTACATTAGGACATTTTATTATTAGTACAGGTCACTTCATGTATGTGTAGTTGAAAGGGCTAATTTTCTTAACAATCATCTGTTATTTATTCTGACCCTAGCGTTAACCCAGACCATGAACTTTAAACCAAACCAAAACTTTTAACTCCAGGATATAGTGACCTCCTTTAATAGCGAACTGCCCTTCTTTGTAATTTATGACTTGTTATTCCACTGTCACACTCATGCCTCCTATGTCTACAATGGATGTCTGGCGTGGTACAACATAGTGTTAACTCCACGGATCCACTCATGTGTTAAATTCGTAGGCCTACCACTGGCGACTCATGCGAAGGTGGAATAAATGTGTTATACAACTGCCTTTCGTGGTATAAGTTCGTTAACACTCATTTATACCACTCTATACAGTTGTATAACATACACATTGTGGAACTCACTGCCACTGACAATTCGCAACCAGTCACTATCACTGACACAGTTTTGCACTCATCTTAAAACTGTTTTGTACTGCAGAGCATATAACACTCATTCATAGCGCCTACGTGACAGTCTAGGCTGTAAGGATTGCGCGCGAACAGAAATTCGCTTACTTACTTACTTACATACCGCTTACATTGCTGCTGCTGCTGATGTGTGTCCAGTGTACGTGCACAACGCTGGCCATCCGGCCCTCTATGACATGGCGACAGTCCACATATCAGTACGAGACATTAATGACAATGCTCCAGTGTTTGCAGCGACGTCCACCGCGTGGACGCTCGATGTACCCGAAAATGCCAACATGGCCGCAATTCACACCGTCGAGGCTTACGATGCCGACGTTGGCGACAATGCGCGAATTTCTTACTCCATCTCCGGTATGATATTGTGTGCAGATATTCAGCCTGTAGTTATCTGACACGCTGAATACAAAATTGATGATGAAGCCTACTCCGTTGCTGGCTGTTGTGCCTAGAACTGACTTTATTCAGAACTTAAGATCATTTGAGCCTCTATGAACTTTTCTCAACTTTCAAGCATTCTCCGAAAACAGTTGTGTTTATATTGGCTTATCCAGATTAACTGTATATCATCGAGACGAGATATTCTGTTGATTTCACCACATCAGTCAAGCTTGTAGGGAGTGTCCTTGTACTTGCTTCTCTATTGGTTGTTGTAGTTACCCATATCAATGGTAGCCAAGCTGCTGGTGGGATGATTAGTTGTATCTGTAACTTGTTGTGTATGCCTGCCTGCCTGACTGCATGTCTGTGTGTCCGGACTGTAAAGGGAAAATGGCTGAGCTATCAACACCAAACTTGGTGGACATACAAGGCTTGACAGTCGATGCACACATTGACTCTGAGATTAAAAGGTCAAAGGTCAAGGTCATACAGTTATATAGTTTGACATTATGCCAGTCAGCAGGACTGGTTAAGTTTTCCACTTTGATTCGATTTTTAAAGGCACGTTAAAACTGACCAAGTTGTGTGCACCTTTACGACATGTCTTTACAGGTGGAAATGTTGACAGTCGTTTCTACCTGGACGAGTCCACTGGACGTCTTTCCTGCTCACCTCTTGACCGCGAGCTAGTCTCCGCCTACAACCTGTCCATCACTGCCACAGACCACGCCCCCGACCACGCCCTATCCTCCATAACCCACGTGCTGGTGAGGGTCGTTGATGACAACGACAACGACCCGGTGTTTGAGAGGTCGGCTTATCACGGCTCGGTGTCGGAGGCAGCCCGCAACGGAACGACGGTGCTGACGGTGTCTGCTACAGATCTGGACGAGGGACTGAATGGCAATGTCAGCTATGCGCTGAGCAATGCCACGCGAGGCATGTTCAAAGTCGACAGCGAGACGGGCGTCATCATCACCGCGGGGTGAGTGAGTTGTAGCAGCAGTGCTGAGCAATAATTACTAGGGTTAGGACGATAGTGTGAAAATCCGATAGTCCGATAGTCTATAGTATCTGTCAAAACAATCGGCCGATATGACTACGATAGTGATTGTTTGGCAGCCACCTAATAGATCTATAGGTACGACGACCCACGAGCTTATCCAGTGTCTCAAATAACAACTGTCTGTTGGAAACATGTGTTCCGAGTTGTTAACTGACGCATTCAGCGATCGCAAAATACTATCGCAAAAACTATCGGACGAACAATCGGCGATAGCGATAGTTTCCGATAGTGCTGACTATCAGCTGATACAATAGTCCGATAGTACTATCGTCCTAACTCTAATAATTACTAACAGTAATGAGATATTTCGTTGTTGTACTGGTACAGTGAAGCAAGCAGCGGCCAGTTAAGTTTATTGCTGTTGACCGATTATAGGTCGCTTATGACTTCCTATTTGCGCCCTAGATACGTGTCGTGTTGATTTCAGCAATATATAGATTGTTTTATGGTTTACCTAATAATCACTTACTTTCTATTTACTTGCAACTCACTTTCTTTTATCTTGATTAATTTTTTCTAAAGTTGTTATTTACGTCCTGTTTATCTTTTTCTTTGGGAATAGTCCTGCTCTGTTTTCCTGCTGGATGTCGTATGTGGCGATCAAACCTCGGCTTTTTCAGTTGTTTCAGTTTATTTTATGTTATAGTTTCTTATGTGTTCTAGTTTATGATACCGCACATTTGTGTTGTCGTAGCTTGAGTCATTGCTGTTAGTTTGGGTTTATTGTATTTTATTTGGTTGCTTTTTTCTGGTTTTTACTTTTTGTTTTTCAGTACTAGCCAAACGATTGGCTAGGAGGAACTTCTTCGAAATGACCAATTTTGTTTCGAATAGGATGTTAAATTTTACTCAATTAATCGATCAATTATCATAACTTTGTTTGGCTTAAACTTGTAGTTGTTGACATACATATTGTACAACAAAGAACAGTGTCGGTAACACTACTGAGAAGAACTTGAGCATCTCCGTAATCTATCTGTTCTAGGTCAAGACATGCGGGAATTAAAACTCTACTCCAGCAAGGTCCTTCATCTCTTAACTGGGGATGCTGGCTAACACAGGTTGTGTGATGGCTGTAAAACGTATATCATATTGTGTACATCGTTGATGCGTACATCAGGCGGTTGGATCGCGAGGTCGTTTCCTCGTACAGTTTTGATGCTGTTGCCACTGACTCGTGTCCGTACGGTCCCCGCTCCGAGACAGTCCGTGTCGACATCACTGTACAGGACGTCAACGACAACGCGCCGCGGTGCCAGCGTAACATCTACTCCTCCGACATCTCCCTCGACGCGCCTGTCGGCAGTCTTGTCAGCACGGTGTCGGCGAGTGACAGTGATGCTGGTGTCAATGCACAGCCTACTTACTCGCTTGCCGACTCTGACAGCACTTACTTCCAGGTCCGTCGACTCGGCTTTGCCACTCTGTAACTCAAGATAGCTTGACTATTGTAACTGTTATTGCCGGCCTACTTAGCCGTCAGTACTTTGTCATTCTTGACTGGGCGTCAGGAATATGCGTCTGGTCTACGATTTATTTTTGTCTTGTGGTGTGAAGTTCTGTCCCTGTTATCGGCGCTGGTGTAATAATTTAAATGAGCTTTTTGAACCATTTCCCTATTTGGGTGGCTGCTGAATAAAAAGGCGGCCGGGGTTGAGGTTAATATATCGCTGGCCTTCCTTTACTGGGTAGGGATAGCACTCCACCCCTGACGTATCGTCCCTGATATAGCCATATATTTGTGCTGAAAAGGGAGGTTAAACACCAACTAACTATCAAAAGTCAGTCTTTAGCTCTTTCCAAAATTCGTCTTTGCCATATGTGGTGATACTGTGAGTTATGCTGGAACTTTATTATTTAAACAGAAACTGAAAGCAATAATATTCCAGCAGTACTCATCTGAAGTCGATATTGATGGATTCTTGCCTGATGGTCTACGCAACTCTGCTGTTGGGACACTACGACAGTTCCTTGAATTTTAAAATGCATGCATACTTATTATTGTAGCATTTTTGTATTTGGTTAATAATGCATTAGAGGTTTCCTGTGTAATTACGAAGGGTACTAGTGCCAGAGAAGCCGGTGTAAAAGGACCAACACCTGTTTTCTCAGATATCCACTGGTGGACAAAAATAATAATCTGGATCAGACCAGAGCTTCAAAAAAGAGTTTCGTTCAGTGATTTGACTTTGTTGGCTGGGTAACAGGAGGATATCTAGCTCGTAAAAATGTGTGGCACTTGTCCACAAAGGTTTACTTCTAGAACAGATGAAGAAGAAAACTGAGAAGGGATCTGCTAACCTGGGTTCACCTGGAAAATGGTTATTAAGATACGTAGACAGGTTTTTATTTAATCGTGCTGTATAATGTAGTGTTCACATACTTACAGATAAACTCGACGTCAGGCACATTAACAACACGACGTTTGTTGGACCCTTCATCGGTGGGAACTCACTCGCTGCGTGTCGTTGCCAGTGACTTGGGAAAACCAGCTCTCAGCGGCACTTGTGAGTCATTCATCTACTTCGTTTACCTCTTTGTCTCGTTATTTTTGATTGCATACTTACCGACCACTTCACTGGCCATGTAGAGCAGTCGATCAGATGTGTATGTGTCACGTCTCGTGTCCAGATAGTAATTTTTGATCGAAATGGCCTTTGTTGTTGATATATGGTATGGTAATTCAATTTGACCCTATAAAGGTCTTGTTTCTTGGTTTAAGGTCATAAGTAGAAGTTTAAGGTTGCAGAAGGAAAATGTTCCTGTTTTGGATAAAAAAAAATGAAAGTAAGATCGGGAAAGCTCGTTAAAGCACACTGCGTGCTGGCAAAGCACACCAGAATTTGAAACTGTAAATAAGAAACAGTGGCGGGTGTTTCTTGGGTTTGTCAGTATGCCATTATCTGCATCCTAGGACTGCCTCTGTGTCCAACAACTTAGAGGCACTATACTAATATTGTATTATTACCGTTGTTGCCATTTTAAACATTTTGTTTGGTAGAAAGAACGACAGAACTCTGACGACTGGCGACTTTATGCACCTTACAAATATAGAGCAATTGATCGGTTGTGTATCTGTCATGTTTTTGTATATATGTAGGCATGGTGGTTGTGCACATTGGCATGTCGACTTTTCCCAGCCAGCAGCTGCGATTTTTCAACCAAACATACACCGTATCAGTTGCCGAGCACTCCGCACGCGGCACTGAGCTGGTTACTGTGCTGGCTCGTACGTCAAATGGCACAGTGGCGGTCATCTACAGTCTGGCCGATGGAGATGACGTATTTGACATCAACCATAATACTGGTTCATTTTAAATTGCTGTTAATAGAAAATAATGCACGTTTGTATGATTTGAAATATAAGAAGAGATACCATCCAGTGTTGATGGATCATTATGATACTTTGTGTATGTAAATGACTGTGTCTTCAGCACTTTTGTATTGTTGGTCAGGTATTACAAAGGACACCTGTGTCTTGATTTTCAAAACATCTCGAGGTTTCTCTTAGGCATAGATTAACATTTTCATAAGTATTGTGTATGTGTGCTTCCCCTTAAAATGGTGCCTGGCTATGACAATTTTCTGCCTTAGTTTAATCGCATTGATAATATTGTCATTGTCATCATTATTGTCACTTATTGTTAATATATCTGCATTCCATAAACTTTAATGTGCAGTGGTGTCGGTTACTTGACTGTGTTCTGTCAGTAATAAGTAACGACACAATGGGGTTAATGCCAAAACGTCTCAAACGACCTTTTCAATGAGTTTTGAAAAAGATTCATGACTGAACGTAGTATCCATAGGTGCATTATTCTGCTATCGGAAATTAAATTGTCAAATTGTATTTTGTATATACTGCACATCCAAAAAGTAAATATTATTCAACTTTTTTCATTCGTAGTGTACTGACTTACTAAGTAAGTCTTAATTTGTTCAGCACAGTTTTGCATCTGCCTGTTGTGCCCTGTGTATTAGTGAAATGTGAACAGATGCAGTTTTAGATCCACCAGATCTGGCCTTCCTTGTCCACTTTAGCTGAATATCTCAGATTATCAGACAATGAGATCCACAGAATGTGGTTTTGGTTTTGGTGCCTTGATCTTGAAGCCACCACAAGGCCACAACACCTCGTCTCTGTCTTACCTTGGCCAATATTTGCAGCACCTCACTCTTGGGTTCGGATGCCTCAAACTCTTCTCAGTGATTGGGTCAGTGCCTTAAGCTCGGCTTCACTATTACACTGTTTAGACAGTAAACACCAGCTCGGTACTAGAAACTATCTAGAAGGTAACAGTGGACTTCTGCCTGCTGTTTATTTTTAAAGGCTGTTGCTGTTAGCAGGTTTTAAGGTCTGATTTGTTCAAATCGTGGGATAATGCAGCTATTGTGAGACATAGATACCGTCAACTACAGGTTGAAATGCTGAAATGCCTCGGTCTCAGCTCAGACACTGTGGTTTAGCCTTCGACACCTCAGTCTTGCGTTGGTCTCGTGATTCGGCATCTTGGTCGTGGTTTGGAAGGTCTCGTGCACATGCACATCACTGGAGTTGCATACTGTGTGAGCTGCTGAAAGCAAAGTTCACATTCACACAGTGTGGTGTGTGTATATTGCAGGACTGATAACTGTGTCCAACTCTAACCTTCTCGACTACGAGTCGTCGCGACGCCATCGGCTGATCGTCATAGCAACAACATCCCGCAACGACGTATTTGACTACGCCACAGTCTGGATTAACGTGCTGGATATCAACGACAACATTCCCGAGTTCTACCAGGAGAGATATCAGTCGGCTGTCTGGGAAAACAACCGCCCCAATACCTTCGTTCTGCAGGTAACCTAATCTAATACTTTCATACTGTAGTATTTCAGTTATATCTGTAAAGTTAGTGCAGTATCTACTTTCTACTTTAGCTTTGGAGTTGAAACCCGAAGGTGGGCATGCAGTGATGGGTTGAGTATTGAGGGCCATAGACTTCAAGGTATGCTAGTTGCGAAAGACATCTGGACGATCATATTACTGTAGCAAGTAACATAGCAGTAAAAAATTGAGGTTACTAGATGTTGAAAACTGTGCAAGGATGGTGATGTTCAAGGAAAATAACAATGATCGTGTTGGATTTTTATCAGAACTGCATTTATTTTATAGGACTCGGACTAGTTCCCTGTGCTAACTGATTTCTTTTGTTTCAGTTCTCTCCCTATTAATTTTACTGGTCTCTGTGATAGACTAAGCAGGTTGCTCTTCAGCATCTTGGTAAATCATCACACTTTGTGTCTGTAGGTTGAGGCGAGAGATGCTGACAGTGGTACATTCGGTGAAGTTCTCTATGAAATCTCTTCTGGAAATTCTCAGTCGGCTTTTATCATTGACCCGCCGTGGACTGGTATAGTCAAGACGACAGTGCCACTGGACCGTGAGATTGAGGACCACTACCGGCTTGAGGTACGATCACAAAATGTGCACTTGATATATATGGAATTTATATTATCTTGTTGTTTTTTCAAGAGTTATTCACTCCTTGCCTTCTGACAGACCGCGTTAGAGCTGTAATGTTTGTGTGGAGATTAAGAGGGAAGATTATCTGAACTGTTTAGTGTTGAGTTGTGTACGACCGTTGTGCACAGTGATATGCACACACGTGTGAACAGTTCTTACAGTTATCGTGTAGCTTTAGGTTTCATTTTTGTGTTATTGTTTAGCCGAGGCTAGTAGCTTTATTAGTTGTGTACCATATTTTCTCTGTTAGCTCGGCTCATTTTTGTGTTCGTTGGTTCTGTTGTGTTGGTAGTCTTTGGGCCCATTCCATGGGGCCATAGCGGTCCACTCTGTCACGCGTTGTCGTTGTCGATGTCGTGGACATCGATGCGCAGGCGGTGTGCGACAGTACCGCTAGCAACACCTGGTGAATGGGCGTGAGGCGGCTCGCAGTGGCGAATGGACCCAACATTTTTCAAATGCTTCTTGTTTAGTACTAGCCAAGAGATTGGCTGAGAATAGCATGTCTGAAATTATTATGTTGAGTCAGACGTAAAAACTCATTTGAGCAGTCATACTGAACTTTTTAAGTTATATGCTGTAATGTTATGTAGAGCATTTTGCAATCATTGTTCTGATGCTGTTGATGATAAAATTAATGTTGTTTTGCTATTAAAAATCCTGCTTCACAGATCAAAAAGGTTCACTTTGTGGAGAGCAAACCCAAACATAGAGTTAATATGAAAAAATAACCAGTTAAATATAAATTCAATGCAGTATTACTAGGAGTGACAGCATCAGTAGGAGAATTATGCAGGGCAGATTGTTGCAGTGTTATTTCATTTGTGGTACATATTGTGTCGTCTTTTTGTAGGTGAGGGCCTACAACCCTGAGACAAGACATAAATACAGCACGGCGATTGTCAGGATTCAAGTTGTTGACATCAACGATAACGCTCCGTTCTTTCCTACATACAACCCTTTCTTCATACACGAAGGTTTCTCTACACTTCTAGTTATCTGTAGCCTTGTAATCCGGTGATTGATTTTTTGTACTGAGTCCAGCCGTTCAGTGCTCTGGTGGTGTTGGATTGATGACAGGAAAGGCACCAGACCCATAAAAAAAACTACCCTGATTATCCCCCAAAAAATTGTCTTTAGAGGACATGGCTCAGCATGCCATAATGGCGTAAATAACTGCTGCTTATACAATAGGGGAAATAAAGCAGCTTTAGCTCGATACTGCCTTTTGGTGAATTTGTGGGAAATTTATGACTAATTATTATCTGAAAGCAGTAGCACATAACATCAGAGGAGAACTAAGCCATCTCTCTCTGTCTTCCGGTCACGCCTCAAATCACACTTGTTTGAACGGTCATTCCCGGCTGACTGTTACTGACACTTACCTCCAGTGCTTACACCGGACAGTCGGACAGTCGTTTAGCAGTTTTTAACCATAGGCGACTTTAAATAATTTCTATGTAATGTTATGTAATGGCCACACGTAACTTGTAAAGAAAATTTTGTGAAGTTGTGGTTTCTGAGAGCATGCCCTTTATTTTGCAAGCTGTACTAAAACGTGAAATTAATGGATACGAATATCGATACTGTAGCAACCTTAATTGGCATCACTACTTGTTGACTAGCAAGCATGTTGCATGCTCAGCGGGGTTCCAGCTGGCCGAAAGTGGCATGCAGTTTTCGAGGAATAGATTCATTTGGTAGGTAAAATGATTTGCGTACAAGAATTCATAAATCACAATCAAATTCTTTAATTACCTTGACATTTCGGTCTCATCACGAGACCTTCATCTGAAAGTTTGGCTCAAATCCATACTACCATGACTAAAATACAGCATTTTTTCTAGGGGATTGTGATTGTTTTTTATTGGCGCACGCTGTAGATATGGTATCAACTTTTGAATGTCAGCCAAAATCCCGTCTCATCCAGTTTATTTGTACCGTGTATATGCCACCACTAGGTTTGTTTTGTGATTGTTGTTGATATACAGATTTATGTCAGTATGCTCGCATGTATATACTGGCTCCACTGGTTTGTTGTCGAACAGTAAAGTAAAACACTTTGTTGTATGGTTGTAAAATTTAACTTGATATCTCGATGTGTTTAGGTGCTCAAGCCGGCAAGATGCTGCTGATGGTGACCGCAAATGACATTGACATTGAGCCAAGGTTGACCTACGACCTTTTGACTTCTACAGAACTGTTCGCCGTGGACAAATACTCCGGCAAACTGAGTCTGACTGGAAAACTGGACTACGAGACTCAGACGTCGCACAACCTCACTGTTATGGTAGGAAACCGGGATTTTTGTGACGATAATTTCTGTGCTTCTGGTATCTTTTGGTATCTATCAGTGCCACCCAAAATAAAGGTAGGGCATTCTTCACTTACCGAGTCAGACTTTTGAAAAACAAGAGGGCCTAGCAGTGGCTTAGCATAGCGCGAGATGATCCCTCCACTCTTCCCGGCGATGATCCCTTCCCTTGCGCCCTCACGCACCGCGACCGCAATGCGCGGAAAATTGGGATCGGAATTTGAAACCTAAATTTGCTATAATACGCCAATGCATTTCTGTCACAGACAAACGGACAGACAGATGGACACTGACATCGTAGCATAAGCGCAAGATGAATATATTACATCTCGCACTAATTAAACATGGTTTACTGTTATGAGGTCATTGATGACAGTTAATCAAGGCATAATAGAATTAGATAGATGATGTAGTCGGTAGCGATACGAATGCATGAAAAGAGAAGTTTGTTGAGTTCCTTCTCAAAAGAGTTTGTCGATAAAGATAGAATGAGGACCAGTCCAGCAACTGGATGTTTTTTCCTGACACCGCACATGGCGGCCACTAAGATGACAGATGAATGCGGCAGTTTGCTACTAATGTATTAACAGACAGCAGAATTAAGTGACTGCAGCAGTTTAGATGTCGCAGATACTGAGATGACAAGTGACCATGACAGCTTAGATGTAGCAGTCACTGACGTTACCGGGATAATGGCAGTTTGTGACAAACGCTTGACACAGGTTGGCAGCTAGGTGACTGACGTACACATCAACGTGGCAGCTACTGAGATGACTGCTGACTGTGTGGCGGCCAGGGTTGAGGTTAATGTATCGCTGGCCTTCCTATACTGAGTAGGGATAGCTCTCCACCCCTGACCTTTCGTCCCTGATATAGCCATATATTTGTGCTGAAAAGGGACGTTAAACACCAACTAACTAACTAACAAGCTGTCTGTGGCAGTTTGCGGCAAATGTACCATGATTTCCCATGGGAAGGGGCAATTTTTGGGGGAAATAGTGTGGCGCAGTGTAAAGAATAGAAAGAATGTGGCACTGTGAAGTGGATGTAAAGTACCAGCATCTGAGTGATTGGATTCTTCTGTTGCATAGCTGGCACACAAACAGCGGATGAGTCCATTCTTTGCCACGAGGGGTGATAACGCAGAATGTTTTCAAATTACTGGCACCAGTATAAGGAAGAAATGCCCTTTCCTTCATTAGTTACATGTTGGGTGAGGACGACATGAGGCTAGGCCAGTGGGTTTTTGGGTTAGTGCTTTGTGTTCCTTTCAGTGCCTTGACACTGATAGTTGTGTCAAAGGAGAGACATCGGGACTGTTAACAAACCCATTCCACTAATTTCCAGAGGTACTGTTCCAGAACAGGTGTAGTAGGAGGAACTGAATGACCAGGGTTCATCTGGAAAATAACAGTTATGGAAGTTGTAGTAGTAGCGGTAATTATTGTTGTTATTATTATTATATGACACTGTTGTTATGGCACGTTAGAAATTGTTGTGGTATTATTAATATTATTTATTATTTATTATTAGTATTAATATATCTATGGTGCAGGTGTCAGATCAGCTCCACAACACGACGACGTCGGTGATTGTTAATGTTCTTGACGACAACGACAATGCTCCTGTCTTCACCGAGTCTGGCTACGAGGTTAACTTATACTCAGCCGCAGACGTCAAAGTGAAAGTACCACTTGAAGTGTGATACACCCATTTTCAGTCCTTATTAGCATTCTCCCTCCCCTACAAGAGGTGATATCAGAGCTATGATGTTTGTCTTAAGATGAAGAGGAAAGATGTCAGAACCGTTGAATGGTACATTGTGTAAGACAGTTGTTCACAATGATATGCACACACGTCAGCAGTTCTTGCAGTTGTATACCTTACTCTAAGAATTAATCTCTAAGAATTAGTCTTTAATGTTTACAATATAGTCTTTACCTTAAAGGCGCGATACCGTTGAGCTCCACCCAACCAACCTTCTTGCAGTTGAATTTGTCAGTTTAACTTTAGGTTTATTTTTTTAGTTTTTAGCCTAGGTTTGTGGTTTTTTCGTATCACGTTTTTGTATTTTGTGTTTAGCTTTGTTTCTGTCGGGTTTTGCTTCTTCACCACTAGCCAAGAGGTTGGTTGGGAAGACTGTCTCCAAAATGGCCTAATTTGTGTGCGGCAGGTGTCGGTGGCAGAGCTGACGACTGCGGGTGTCAGCGTGCTGACGGTGAGTGCTGTTGACAGTGACAGCGGCGACAATGGACGAGTGACGTACTCTATGCTGCCGCTCGACAGCTTCAGCATCTCTGCCACTACAGGTCTTGCCATACTCACATGCATGCACAGACGTCGATGGGAAATTACTAGAAAGATAGATAAGGCATGTTGATCATCCGACGTGTACTATGCAGATGATAGATGTGATACAGTATTGGAAGAGAAGTAATTTAAATGATAGGGGCATTAAATAGTTCTGCGATCCATCTGTCTGTCCATGCCCATAGTTTAACGATGGTGCATTTCAGGGCCATGGTTATTGGTTACTGTAGAATACTAATAGGAAACTCCATGCTGGAAGTCAAAGTGACCGAAAAGGTCAACAAAGTCACTGCTGGAACCACTTCAGAAGCATTCACTAGATGGCTACGTCATCGCGATGTGTTACCATCGGCGATCGATCGTTCGCTACTGCCGGCCCTCGACTTTGGAACAGTCTACCTGTCGATGTTCAGTCTGCTTCATTACTCACAACATTTCGCCAAAAGCTGAAAACTCATTTATTTCGGCAATCCTACCCAGACATTATTATATAACTGCGTCGCCATAGTGGTCCTTGAAGTTACTTTTACTTAGGCCACTATAAATAGTTTCTAATGTAATGTAATGTCATCGATATATCCCTGCCAAACTGTCATTGGCGGAGTGTATCATTTTGCCATGCAGTAATTTATTATTATTATTTTGTCCAGGTGTGATATACACGACTCGTGAGCTGGTGTTTAACGCCAATCAGCCTGCAGTGCACCTGGTTGTCACGGCAACTGATGATGGCACACCTGTGCGTCAGTCGACTGCCATCACTGTACAGATCACTGTGGAAGACGTTAATGACCACTCGCCTGTCTTTTCACTCGACTCGTACAGGTAACATTATACATTGCCTTCAGCAGTTCGGTTACCATCTGTATTATAGGTTAATAGAGTTTCAGTTTTCTCGTCAGTGCTTTGCCGTTATCAAATTATGCTGATTGACCCACAACGGCTGGGTGAGAAATGTGCTGAAGATGATGTGATACGGATAGAATTATACATGAGAGGATGACCAAGGAAGAACATCCAGCCCGTAAGTAAGTAACAAGGCATTTCTATAGCACTTTATGCTGAGCTTGATTGATCTCTTAAGGTGTTCAAGTATGGCACATTGTCATCATTTTATTGTAAATAAGGCAGACAGAATGCACACCTATACAATGAAAATACAATGGAGTGGAATATGACTATGCCTAACGAATCTACATCGAAAATAGCTATAAATGTAAGCTAGAACCAATCATTAGGCCTAGTAGGAGTGCTTATACAGCATACATGTAAAGAAATTACAGTCAGAAAGATGTGTTGAGCGTTCTGGTAACTGAAGTGAGTGAGCACGCTGTCTAAGGCTATAGTTCTGTGATGCGGCAGATGGTGGTGGCAAAAATCCGTCTAAAATATGGTTAACATGTTAACAAGGATCATAGAGTTTTTACTGCCACCGTCACATTTATCCACACATTGAATAAACCATCTTGCCTTTAATTTCTAGCATTTTGGCCGCATACTCATTTCCCATCTCGCTGAGAAGAGAAGGCTGAGTTAGCCTCGGTGGCTTGTTACGTACTGAGGTAATTTACCTTCTTGAAGACGGTCGCCCATCCCAGTACTAACTGGGACTTTGTTGATAAGCCAGATGCGGTTACTGCCGTGCCAACCCTTACCACTTTCCTCATTGGTTCTCTTTCGGAGAAAGTAAAGAAAGAGAAGTGAGGAGATGAGGCTAATCCAGGTTCAACTGGATGTATTATTATTATTATTATTATTACGCAGTTTTTAATGCGCCATATGTCTGTCAAAGTATGACGAAATCGCAGGCGCGGGAGACACGTGAGCTACGGATACGACGTGGTGTAATAG
>Ga0209782_1000712_pt1 | contig 15456 bp, 7 predicted proteins | sample WorMetmaBAHAMAS1_FD_187390 | JGI IMG/M metagenome (GOLD analysis project Ga0209782, IMG submission 187390) | Marine gutless worms symbiont microbial communities from Max Planck institute for Marine Microbiology, Germany - Inanidrilus... | ecosystem: Host-associated > Annelida > Digestive system >...
ACACCCGGGCCCGGATGGACAAACGGACAGATGCCTGAATGGGTCCAACTCCCCAAGGTGAAAAATGTGATGTAGTGATGAAATTATCAGTTTTTGGCACCCGGACAGACAGACACACACACACACACAAGGCAAAAACCTATACATCCTCGCTATGCACGCTGTAACAATAATGATGATTGTAATCAACAAATGTATCAGCGCTCAGTCAGAAGGCTAAAACATACACAGACCACATTGAGTTCTACCCCCTGCTGAGTCATTCTGAGCATCTCGCCTACTAAGACACGACAGACAGATGGACAGACACCATACTAATGCTTTACACTTACAGCTAAGGATGTAGCCAGTGTAATAATATTATTATTATGCAGTTATCAATCTCAAATGAATCACAGGTGCTGAAGCTGCTAGGTGGGCAAACACTGGCAGGTATGGATGAAAATTTTTTTTTAAATATAACTATTACACATATGTTCTTAGATAACTAAGTTATCAATATTAACATGTATCCTGTTAATCTGTTACTAAATGTATACCCAAAACAACTGACTCCGACATCTTTGTCATGAATCTTTGTCTCCTATACCTAAAGAAATATTCTGAAAATATGAGGAAAATTTCATAACACTTAGCTAACATGAGTTTTCTGGATCTGGTAAGTCGTAAACGTGTTAATAATTCGGCTAACTATTTCAAAAAATGTGTCGTCAAAGAGCTATGAAATACCGGGAAAATGTCCCGGTGTCTATATGTGTGGAATTACAAACTAGCAGGGGCATGTAATGTACTAAAACATCAACGATACTGTACATAACAATTTTATGATACAAAATGAGCAAGATCCAATACACCATAAAAGTGTGAAATAATCCTACATCTGTGCACAACCTGAGACTTAAGCAGCAAATACTGCTCTGACGTTGGATCAATGTCGCGAAGAGATGACTTGTAATCCACCACAATGCGTGCCACGGTAACTGCGGCACGGCCAAATCGAATGATTCCTGACGACGACAACACATTCTCTGGCTGCAGTAACGTATATCCGGTTATTGAGCTGCCTGCGATGGTCAGTGCAGCAGACAACTTCACTGCAGTCCTCGATCTTGCAAACGATCTCATCTACTTAGTGCTACTGAAGTCACGTGCATGCCTCAACCAACTGCTCAGCACTGTAACCAACACATTAACACGCGCAGCGATCACAGTTTACAGAATTAACTGCAATTTATAACAGATAGTACATACAGAGGTGTACAATCTAGCAAGATCAGTATACCATAAACCATGCCTCGGATTCAGGTATTTATGCCTAATGAATGTGATCATGTGGATCTCAAGCTCACCAAAATGACAGAACTCCACATTAGCTGTTATGTCATTAGCCAAAAAATTGGGTTTTGTTTTCTCATCATCATCATCATCATTGCATAGTATTGCACAGTCAGCTGGGACCGTTGCATCACCCCAGAATGACCTCAACCGATAGCAATCTCCACAGATCAGCAGGTTGGAGGTTGTTGTTAGAGTGAACATGATCCAGCAACATGCTTCTCTGAATATATTTTGCAATAAAACACAAACAGTAAATGAAAACAGACTCGTACAATCTTCGTGAAAATAGTTAGCAGAACAACTTGGTTTTAAGCCTGAAACCCATTTGTGCACTCAGGGATAGACCCACATCAAGCACATATAACACAAAAATAAGTACAAACTCTCAAGATATAAGATATTTTCCAATGTTTAGACTACAGGCAAGTCCATACTTTTAGCAGAGTTTGAGCTACGTTACAGTAAATTAGCACTGCACATAGGTTGCTACTGGCTTACCCAAACTGTCCTGGATGGGTGGGTGTTATTGTATTTGAGCATTAACATGCAATAAAACAATTCTAGGCAAGTATATCAATCTATGGGTGCATGCTATGAAGGCTTGGTGTGTCGGTTAGGGTTAGTAGGGTTAGCTTGGTATGTAGGAGTAGGGTTGGTTTTAAGGTTATCAGCCGCGCAATAATGTGTGTGTTGTCACAGGATACTGTTTGGCATCCTATACTGCCCCAACCATCTGTAGTATAATAGTATCACAAACATGTTTGACTAAAATATGATCAGATGATAAGACTGATGATTTGACATTGGTTTGTGATGAGACAGTTAACTGCATGACATAATGGATGACAGACGAGACAGACTCTTGTGTAATTGGTTCACAATGTGACAGAACTAATCAATTTCAAGCTTAAAATTTAATATATTTGAAATAGCATGTATAATGCCAATATGTATGATTAAAAATAGCAAATTTTTGTATACAGTTGAACCTCGTCATATCGAACTCGGTTAATTCGAACTTCCGCTTATATCGATGTTGGACTTTGGTCCCGGCCGCCAGCCATTGTAACAGGTGATAAAAAACATCAGATTTATCGAACACGGCTATATCAAATTCTCTGCTACATCGAGCACGCAGCGCCACCCTTACATGTCCATGCCGTCATTTATATCAAAGTCAAACAAGCTCTGCAGTGAGTTGCCAGGATGGCCATGGCCATCTCAGCGGGCGGCGGCGGACGTAGGTCGGCTATGAAATACGACTCCAGACACCTGCGAACAGTGTCAAGTCATAGACCCCCCAGAGTGACGGTCGGCCGCTAATGCATTATCTCACCCATCCGGCTACAGCTGGCTGCTGCAGTGGTCAGTGGAGTAAAGTTAATGTCTTCTGTCTCACGGTCTGTGTATCTTCCCGTGCTCAGTAAATGAGATAAATGTTAATTGATACCATACGCAATGTAGAGTACTAGTGCCTAATGTTTGCCGTTTGGCAATGGAAGCGGCTGCTGATAAGTTATAAGCATAATGGCCTAGCTAAATGACAGTGTTCACGATGACGTCAAAATGCGCTTATATCGAACTCCGGATATATCGAACGTTTAGTGCGGGTCCCTTAGACTTCGATATAACGAGGTTCGACTGTACTATCAAGAAAAATGCGATGTGGTGCACAAAAAATGTGGGAGGCATTGTAGTTGAAAATCTAATGCAATCCGCGGCGGGAGAGATGGTCGTGACAATGACAACGACGCTCCGCGACTGAGCTGTACCGGCGTCCAGTCATATTTTAGTCAGCCCGTCACAAACCGAATCTCACGGTGCGATCTTTAAAGTCAATAAACCTACACAAAAAGACAAAACCAGCACTAGTTCATTAAACAGTGTAAAATATTGGTCATCCCAATGCTGAATGCGTCATAATTTCTTAACATTTCTGGAACAAATTAAACATTAGCGCCGTTAACAGATGTTGTTTACATAGAATAGATAAGCCACTTTTGTAAACACGGTGTAGCAAAACAAGTAATACAGTTGTTGTTGTTGTTGATATACTCTTAGTGCCTCAATCGTGCCAAGTAGCTTCACAAGTATTTAATTTCGAAGACGTGGGCCAATCCGGAACTATAGCAGCTGGTAGTTTCTATGCCAGCACACAGATGCTCAAATCAAAACTTATTGGTTGGTTGGGGTTTAGTCGCGCTTTCACACAAGAAAGGCGTTATCACATCTTAAAAATCAAAACTAATAGTACATATCCTATTCTTGTTTCATGAGTAGTTTCTCAGTTTAATACAAACATCAGCATACATTTTATGCTGTTGCATTTTATGACATAGAAGTAACAGAATATCAACGCTTTAAACTATAAAGGATTAGTATCATTTGATGCGGTGTCAAAAGTTCAGTATGTGAGAGCAGATTACGCCAATGACATTATAAACTATTCTGAAAAATAAACAAAACTATTGGTGAGTTTTAGATTTTTAGCACGACATGTAATATATACATCTCGCGCTTATGCTACGATGTCAGTGTCCATCTGTCTGTGACGGAAGTGCATTGGCGCATTATAGCTAAATTAGGTTTCAAACTCCGATCCAAATTTACTGCGCATTGTGGTTGCGGGGAGGGGTAATCTAAACAACAACAACTCGCGCTATGCTAGCCACTGCTAGGCCCTCTTGTTGTATATTATACTGTTTTACTCGGTGTGCCAATAAAAAACAATCCCTCATAAAAAATGCTGTATTTTCATATCAAACTTTCATACTATGCACGCGAGTATTCACGCAAGAAATCCTGCAGATTTTATTGAAATAACTGATAAGGTATCTCAGATACAGCAGTTTAAACTTTAAAGTTCACTTTTTAAGTGACCATACACTGCAGTTGCACACTGAATATTCACGAATAATTACTGAAATTTTTCACAGCTTTAAATCCAACAGTTTAAATGTTTCAGTCACGAATGGCTGATGCTTATAACTAACACCTATTTAGACAGAGTGTTCACAATGTCAGTGCCTACTAGTTGCAGAAACACACGATCCAAATCTGTTGCAAAATGATACAATTGTCTTATCAATGAACTTGTGAAGCAAATCATTCTGTATCATCGATAAAACGGTCTTTTATCTCGGTATTACGTTGGCCAGCTTTGGCATGTGTCTTTGATAGTGCTCCAGCATAGTACCTCACACATGATAATCCACTGGCACATCCATATGGTGCACTTTCTGTTATATTTACATCAGAATTGCAGTTCAGTTACTGGTTCACTTATAAAACTTTACTTTTAAGTTCAAATGGTTGTAATTTTTAAACCATAGCAAATATTGTGACAAAATTTGCTACATATGTAGTGCAAATCCTCCTCGGTGAAAGCTGTAAATTTGGTGAATAAACTCATTACAGTGACTGAGATAATAAATTTTTCCTAAGGGATTGTTTTTTATTGGTGCACCCTGTATGTGAGATTGTTTTTTTTTCCTAAAAATTGGACAAGTCTCCAAAAAATAAGACTATGAAGTAACACTCATGTGACGAACATTCACAATAATTTACTGATCATCACTGGAACATCTCAGATCATGGTATACTGACGAAACAAATAAGATGAAAAGACAGCATTAAAGCTCATTTTACCATGCCACCGACTAATATCCTATACTGCAAGTTAAATGTGCAAATTTTTACTTAAGAAAATCACAACATATAACGATACAAAAAATGGCATTGATCAACAACATATACAAAACGACAGACGTTCAGTCACAATCTTGAAACCACATCAGATCAACTCTGCAATGTTCTAACTCACTGAATGGTCAAGTTACAGAAAGTGAGTCACCTCGCCGACGAGTCTAGTCACACATTTGCCGACACCTAACTACATTGTATTTTTCAATAGCGCATGTTTTGATGCACATTATGTGAAAACCCACAAAAGTCTACATCGACAATCTGATTGTGCAAATTGACTTTTTGTGCCGGCAAACTGGCAGGTCAGAGAGGTGATCATAAAACCCTCAAAACACGCAGAGCACCAAACACAAGAACGATTTAGGCTTGATAAACTATACTTATCAATTTCCGAACCGAACCCAACACACTATCAACTATGACTACTGTTTTATTTACTCATCTCGGGTAGCTAAATGCTTGCTGGTGGAATTTCACCAAGCTTCAATAATACCAATAGCACAATTCTAAATAACCTAAAAACCACAAAAGTATACAAAAAAACTACTGGAATTAATAGACTGGTCCAGACTATATACTGGTAATGAACATATAAATAACAGACAAAAAAAACACAGGCAACCCTGAGTAAAATAACGATCTCCTGACACTACTCAACCTCCTGAACGCACCAGAAATCTTATTAGAATCTCCATCCAATCAATGCTGTGGCAGACCGAGTCAACAGTTAATGTCCTACTCCACACATTTCATCTTGCAGTGATGTCTGTCCTCCACAGACTCACAATAATTGTTACTGTCAAATCATAAACAACGGAAAACTACAAAGTATGCAAGGAAATAGAGCCAAACAACTCACAAAACCTAAATCACCTATCAGAATTGCTAATGTGTTTACATATTACTACTCACAATTCGTGGTACTGTACTTGGCTAGATGGCAATTACAATGTTGAAAGACAGATAGGCATTCCCGAGTCTGCAGTCATTAATAAGTATGAAAACGCAGGCCACACGGTGCGCTCAAACCATGGCTTATGCAGGTGAAGTTGGCTGGCAGCAACAAGCACTGCACAGTGCACATTAGTAAAAGTATCTATGGGCTATACATACATATTAACAAATGCAACTTCTTGCAGCATTGCAATTGTCATTCAGCTGACCATACTTGCCAGTACATGGCAAGTTATGAGTGCTATTTTTGCCCTACCCCACCCAAAAATTAGACTAACACTATAAATTAGCATATCAACAATAATCGTGCATATCATCATGTGTCTCGAAGACTGGAGTAGTAGTGATGTAATAAAAAGGAAATATTGGCAAAGTTTATGTACAAATAGGCAATAAAAAATGGGGTGGGAATGAGTTTCAGTGTTCCGTCCATCCAGTTCACGGATCGAAAATGTATTTACATTAAAAAAGATAACATTAAACACTCATACCAGGACACAATATCTAGTGTTATGCAGTGATCAACAAAATGCTATGGTCTATGCTACGCTCAAAATGCTACGGTCTACATGACAAAACTGGCAAGCATCCGCAACGATATCTACTGCTGTCACTAATTTCACAGGATACGACTAGAATACTACCACAGGCACATAAGTAAATGGCCACTTGCAGACTGACCCGGACTGCACAAATATCTCAGTACTCAACCAACCAATTAATGTCACAACATCACTGCCAACTTCACTGACTTTAAATCTAAATGGCAGTAATTATACAACAAAGCAGCATTTACGTGGCATTGGGCAAATCTGTTCATCTGTTGGGGCTGGCAAGATAAAATGTGACATTTTTGTGTACATTTTTTAAAACATACTGGCAATTTTCAATGTGCTTTTACTGTATTTACATTGCCGAGTTCATGGACTTTTGTTAGTTAGCAGCACTGAGATATTTAATGCAGCCCTTGCTGAGCTGAAGTTTCTCGGAGATCTCTAAAAAAATCTTTGGTGATAGTCGGAGTGCGACAGTGCCATTCCTACCTGATACACATCTAACAGTGTCTTAAACACTGAAGACAAACTCTGTACAATTACATTCAGTATAGCAGTACAACAGAACACACACACACAAGATGTCTATGTCAACAAAAATGGCATTTACACAGAGATCTATGCAACAGTTATCAAGTGTTGGTAACAAAAAAACAATAACCATATCTTGGACCTGCTGATAGAAATTAATCTTAGTTAGTTAGTTGGCGTTTAACGTCCCATTTCAGCACAAATATATGGCTATATCAGGGACGAAAGGTCAGAGGTGGAGAGCTATCCCTATCCAGTATAGGAAGGCCAGCGATATATTAACCTCAACCCTGGCTGCCTTTTTATTCAGCAGCCACCCAAAAAGGGAAAGGGATCAAGAGGCTCATTTAAATTATTACACCAGCCCGATAACAGGCAGAGAACTTCACACCACAAGTCAAAAATAAATCAAATTGAACACAAATATGCATGCATCCTTAACTAAAAATAACAAATAACAAAATCAACACAAATAAAACTAAAGCCATGTTTAGTCGCCTCCAATGACATCCGGGCGTGGAAACGGAGTGGGACTATTCTGGTAGAATGGGAAGGAATGAAAAGCAGGTAGATAGATGAAGCATAAGAAAGGGAAAAAAGGAAAAGATACTAAAGGATAGAGAAGAAGGTATGGAAGTGACGGGATAAAGGGGGATTGCCCAGGGCCCACACGGGGCTAGAAGTTAATGTACTACCAGGTCGATCTACACAATGCGCCTCATTGAGAGGCTATCTCGTCGTGCCGTGTACATGCCGACAAACCGGCGACAGAGCTTTGTCTGTTATTGCATCGTGAGAATGCAAGAGACTACCGACAGTTCTGAAACTGCTGCGGTCGACAGACTCATTGTCGCTACCTGAAAAGACACTTATTTGAGACTTCATTTGGACACCAGAAAACCGACTAATTCTCTGATGCACTGTTGGTCTTCTAGTACGGGGTGTAATACAAATGCCTCAGTCATTGTTACTATAATGCAGCAAATGCTCTTTGATACTTGGTCGGTGGCAGGAAAACATCTGTCTAAACAACATCATCATAGCATTCTTCCGTAACTCACTCAGGAAAAGTTTCAAAATAACTGAAACATAAGATATGAAAATATGTTCCAACAACATATGCGATGTATTTGTAGCTAAGTACATTTCAACAGCATTCTGTATTTTCTGAGAAAACTACACTGTCATAAATTGTGTTTAAATACATACACTATCTTGGAAAATACTTTGTAATTTAACATTTGCAATCAAACTGTTAACACATGTCAGTTACAAACTTAATGTAATCAGATTAACTTTTTAAAAATTATAATTATATTAAAATTACAGCATTTTTGCTATAATGACTAAATATTTGACAGTAAGGTATATGATGCAATGAATGCACAGTTGAATAAGTGGCATCAGCAAAATTAGTTATTTTAACTGAAAAATATGCTAATCACACTTCATAAGAGTAATCTATATGCAAAGTAACAGTCAAAACACAACATAATTTTTGACAGTGATTTGTTTTAAAATTATATGAAAGTAACTGACAAATAACAATGCACAGTACACGACAATGGGCACATTATGATGAACACAAATGGATAATTAGAACCAACAGCATTAATAAATAATTAATAACTCATTAATATCAATTAAAACAAAGTATAAAGCTGAATTCATTAAAAAATCTGCTACATTAATTTACTTTATTACACGAGCAAAAACTACATACATCAAACTGTAGCTATCCACAGCATATTAACCAATTACATAAAACGTAGTACCGGGTAATACAAACTGGACACATAAATACATGACAGAACACTTTCCCAGAAACAGTAATGCACGGACGTTATTCTAAACAAGGTCACCACGAGATTTTAAAAACATCAGTGAGTGAACTACATGTTCATTGTAGAATCCTGACTTGATCACTGAGTAAAATCACCCGATAACATTGTCATGTTTGGCTGTCATTCAAAAAACAAAAAAATAATGAAAATTTATTGGACCACATATCATGCATCATATGGAATGTTTTCATAACAGCAATGGCAAACACAGACACCGTAGGTGTAAACAACTTGCCCACAGTTGTTACATAGTGATTGGCTTCAGCGGGTTTCAAACCCGTGTCTTTCGAACAAGAGTCGAACGCGCTATCTACTCGACCCCCACACCAAACGGCAACCACCGTTAAGAACTAAAGCTTTTCAACAAAGGACTGACTTACATGCAGATCAACTTACATGTGGAAATATGATACAGCGTACAAATAAGTGTCATGGACAAGATGGTCAGAAGCTTCAGAAAGACATGTTAAGCATCGCAGTATCACATTCACAATGCCTCCAAATACCGACAACACAAACATGACGTATCCAAGTTGTGAGCAATGTACACACTGCACACACTCAGCCAATGGTGCATAATAGGTAATTCACACCGTCCGACACGCAGACTGTCGCCGATTCAATTCACACTGCCAAACGTGATGCAACGCGACCATCGAGTTGTGCCGTGTCAGGTGGTGCGAATTAGCTATTGAGACGTATTAGGCCCAGAGATCATAAATCACTTATCGGCAAACAGCTGCTGCAGACTGGCTGTCCATGGTGTGATGGTGAAGCTAATGCCCGACATTAAATAGGCTTGTACATGAGCGTCGTTACATACTTCTTCCTATAGCGGTGTGTTGATCCCATCGCCATTACACCATCCTGCACATCGCAAACAATGCACCACTTCTCCAACCAACTACCAGCAGCATCATCATTTACCGATACTGTTAATTATCGACCACATAGCAGGGGAGATAATACGTTTGGTAGCGTCCGTGTGTGTCCGTCCATTTGTCTGTGGGCACTCTCCTGTTTGAACCGTTTGACCTTGATTTTTGGTATGAGAGTCGACCTTGACCCTGGCTAACCTGGGATTGTAGGTCAAGGTCGTAGGTCAAGGTCAAACAGTGAAAAATTGCTCTCCCATTTGATCCAGTGGTGCGGAGCAGGTCAATATTAGGACTCGGCTTGCCGAGGTCAGCCAATGGTAATTGCAAATGACCATTACCAGTCCATTGGAATTGTCTGTTTGTCAGTAATCACTAATCAGGGGGTGTTCAACGTGTCGTGCATAAGCGGTCGATCAGCTTTAATTTCATTAAACACTAACATCATCAATTTTCACGACTGACTGACTGAGTTAAGACATTTGCTTCCTATTTGACACAAAAATAGATTATTTCAGAGACAATTTTCCTTGCCTATTACTTAACAAAGCAAATATCCACCAATTTATTTCAAAAATACTGATGAAATACAATAAACACAAAAACAAAGGATGTGACGAAATTTTCTGCGTATGTGACGTGAGTCCTCCTCTGTGAAAGCTGTAAATTTGATGAAAAAATCTTTTACAGTAACTGAGATAATGAATTTTTCCTAAGGGATTGTTTTTTCAATTGGCACACCCTGTACCAGACTGCCAGACTGACATAACAGGCTCTGTCTGTCTCATCATGGAGTCATGTGTGCATCCACATAATTCGGCAGCTTCCAAATGTAACTCACAAGAAGGCCAAATTCAAACGTTTAAAATCGCATTAGCTGAAAGTCATTTCTGGCACCGGAACCGAACTTTGGTTGCGCTCTAATTGAGGATCACATACAAGCTCTGCGTCCTGGTGCACAACATCCGAGCTGCAAAGTCTCCAGATTACCAGACAGACATCGTGCAGCTGCAGCCTACCACCGTCAGTGTGATATGTTCCGGTCTGCGTTCTCTCTCAGACACGACGAGCTACACCACACCGAGTCTGCGTACCAAGTTTGAAGAGCCTGGTTCACCTTTTCTGGTCCAGCAGCATGGAACTCTCTACCTGTATATTTAGGGAACTGTTTCTGACACCTCAGACTTAAAGAACAAACTGAAATTTTATCTTTTTAAACCGTTTCTAACATCCTATAGACTTTTGTTTTTGTTCAATTTTTATATTCAATCATTTTTTCCTCAGATTTTACATGTTTTAGTATGTTTGGACTTCTATTTTAAGCCTTTACTGTGATGCACCTGTTTTTACTAACAGTCCGTAATAAATGACTGTTGCAATGTTATTATTGAATTAAGCCTTACAGTAAATATTCTACACATTCAGTTACCTTAATGGACAATGCATAAAGATGATTCAACATGACATGATTGAACTCCGGCAATGTTGCATCGTACTACAAAACACCAACATATTCAGGTAAATACAGTCCACATATACAATAGGCTATTCGTTCATAAAACTAATAAGACTACCTCTGCCAATAAATTACACCTGAGAGTCTTTGCACACAAAATAAAAAAAATGCACATGACTTGTGCATGCTAAAGCTACAGCCACTTCATTTAATTCAATACTAACATTGCAAAAATAACTACCATCATGCACGATGCTTAATGTAACAGGTTTATGTGAACCAATAAAATCTGTGTCATTTAAATGTTTCTGACGAAAATGAAGACCAAATAATCTGCAAACACATAAATGCTGGCTGCAAATGGCAGCAAAAATTGCCCGACAAAGGCTGTGAGCAAGCATTACTTGAAGCAGTTGAGGCGGCAATGATGGTGGTAAGCCATGTCGATGGATCTGTCGAGAGCCGATCTCCAACGACGGAATGACTTGTGTGTAACTTCCCGCTGGCGATCTTGCACAACGGTGAGCTAAACATACATTGAGAAGTACTAAACTATCTAATTATGACCATAAGTGGTACAGAGTACAGAGACAGTGCCAGTAGCACCACTGGGAAGCACTGCGGCATCTGCTCCTTAATCTGAGTGTGTTAGGTGCCGTCATCAACAGCATGTAGGCAATAAGATCTTGCTCCAAGAAAACATACCAGTTATTAACTGGAGATGCCAGCTACATATACTGTACTTTACAATGGCTATAAAACAGGAAAAGGTGTAGTTTTTAAGGTGCGGTAAAATGTTTACTAATGATTTTATTGCTCATTTACTAATAAGCCCATCAGTGACAAAAAATTTTGAAAATCGGTTAGCATTTGGCAAAGTTACGGGCAAATGTCTAGTGTCCTAGTTTTTGACTCGCAGTGTATTTCACCTTCAGTGCTTCAACACTGATTGTTGGATGATGGGACGGGATTCCAGCCTGAAAAAAAACCTGCTCCATTTAATTCCCGATAATTCTCTTTCCCACCACGGAGTAACTCAGGAACAAAAGGCCAGTTAATTGCCAGTTAAATTTTCAGTAAATCAAATAAATGAAATTTTAAAATTACGCATGCGTAACAGATGTTGAACAGAAATGTTGTGTACTTGTTATAGCACTACTGTCCGATGTGACTGCTCTGCCGTCACTCGCTAGCGCGTCAAACACTTCAAAGTCCGACTGATGCACAGTGACCAAGTTGTAGCAGGAACCCGACTCACTGGTCGTCTGAGGCTGAACAGAAATACACCACAACTCACAGAAGCATTATAATGATCCTTACAAAAACCAAACAAGGTATACACCAGGTAATAACATACAGGGTTCCCACTCTTTTGGTTAAAAAAAATCCAGGACTTTTCCAGGACCCCACAAACATTTTTCCAGGACCCTATCACACACCAGTGTACTATGCAGTAGAGATGTGCGGAGAGTAAAAGTGACTGAGTATTGGCTTAACGGCAGAATCGTTAAGAGATGTGCACATTGTCACATTTTTGCATCTGCACCTACACAATTGTGTCCAGCTCCAAAAAAAAATCCAGGACTTTCCAGGACCAAAGCCATTTTCCAGGACTTTCCAGGGCCTGGAAAATTCACAAAAAGAAATCCAGGACTTTCCAGGAGGCGTGGGAACCCTGAACATAACTGGCTTTTCAGCGTCAGCCAGTTGGCTGTACATCAGCAGCAATTTCTGTGAATGGCCTATGGTCACATTTTTCACACAGTTTGCTCAGATATCATAGACAAATAACTGTTCTATGAGAAATGCACCATCAGTTGTTCATGTCACATGAATCTAGCGTCATAATTCAGCAACACTGTAGTTACAGTAAAAAACTTAGTTTGAGATGCACACCAATTCCAAATAAACATCACAAGATCACAGGGTCAAGCAGACTGACTAGTCCACAAAAATGCCCATCGATCTTTAGGCAACTGTATATTCAAGGCCTTCAGCCACAAACAGCACAGAAGTATGTCTTTGCTAGTTTAGCAGTTAATACTAGCAGTTAATAACCACTGCTAAACCTTAGCATGACATAAAAATGTGCAAAGCTATGCATAAGCAAATGCATCTTGTATATTTTTATAACTGTCATGTCTGACAACTTGTTATATGATAAGGATCTTATCCAGCAGACAATTGGACAACTGGATCAGAAACTGGACAGCTCTGAGCAATAAAACTAAGATGCCTTGCAATGCATGATAAAACTAATGACTCTGTAACTGATAAAATAAGCTTATATGGCAACTAATCAATTTCATCTCCTAGCATTCTGTAGCAAGATGTAAATTGCACCTCTGTAGAAATAGTTTTCCAGACTCCATCAACCAGAAACTTGTACTGATGTGTACCTTCTGGCAGTTCGATTATTGTAACAAAGTCGCCATGGCTAAAAATACATAGTGAGCAATCAACCAATTTATGTAATGCCCAGCAGCAGCAGCTATGAAATATCAAGAACATTAAGTATAAGGATTATAAATAGTAAACACTGCAAGATGATTAAATTCTCAGAACAAACAAGCAAGTCATGTACTTTTCAACCAACAGTATTAGTCAGTTAACTAGAATCAGCTCAAGGCTGGATCACACAGCCCGCCGCCACCGGGGAGAGGGGTATGGGTAGGTGGGGGACAAAAGGGCCAAAAGCACTGGATAGACATCCGGACGGACAGACAAACAGACAAACAAACAAACAAACAAACAGACAGACATTCATGATTTCATTCAAAATGCACCCTAAAGAGGTCCAAAGGCCCAGTGGACACGAAATCAACGATTTTTAGATGCCGGACAGACAGACAGACACACCAAAAACAATACAGTATCCGCTTCTGCGGGCTGTAATGACCTCTCCAGACTCTTGTATTCATCCTGGCTTAAACTTCGCACTTGCTCCATAATGTTCAATCATAAGGTCTGCCTAACATTACAGCATGTGGCATAGCACAGATTTATTTGGCCCAATCAATGGGGCCATAGCGGTCCCCTCTGTCACGCGTTGTCATTGTCGTTGGCATTGTGGACATCGATGCGCAGGCAGCGTGCGACAGTACAGTGGAGAAACCTGGTAAATTGGCGTGAGGCGGCTCATTGTGGCGAATGGGCCCAACATTTTTCAAATGCTTCTTGTTTTCTAAAGTGTTAATAATAAGATATACAATCAGCATTAAAAATTAACCTCTTAACCATTCGTATGCGTGACGACCAGTTATCAAAGCTTCCAGCGAGAAAAACTTCCTGTCCTTCGCCAGTCCATCTAAACACTGCGGGTGCGGTCGGTTCACTGCATTTTGCCACTTCATCTACTAGGTCATCTTCAGCGTCATTCTGCAACCACACATAATCAGCAGTTTGTAACTCTTTCATACCCAACATTTACTTTACAATTACTGTGCAATATACTTGACAACAGAACGTGTAGTTCTGAGAGCAACTTTAGCACAGCACAAATCACTTATGGTGGTGTAACGTTGTAAACGTGTACCCGATAGCTTGTCGTATACACGTGTACACACGCACATCCTGACATACACAATTTGCTATGTTCCTGCATGTACAGGTAACCATGCATGTTTGTTATGCCATAAAATAACAATAAAACTTACATCTCTAGTGTTACCAATGTCAGCAGAAGGTAGTGCTTCGATTGTAGCGCCTGATTCGCTTTCCCCTTCCGCCTGAATCCGACTTTTATCACGCGCAGTAGAGTTGCCCATTCTGACAAGTCGTATTAACACAGCACTCAACACAAACTAACTTAACATGTTCGAGCGAAAACCAGCTCACGTCACATCCACAGACATAAAGCCAGTAACCGGTAAAAATTTGATAAATAAATAGTAAATAAAAGTAAATAAACCATTCGCAAATATATCTGATACGATTAAGCAATTAAAAATCTCCCATTAGTGAGGCTTCGATATCAGAATTTAAATTTCAATACGAATACGACATAGATATCACAAATTCATCCAGAGAATGAGCAAGGCTGTAAGCAACCTTTATTGACCCCTCAAAATTCGCTCATAGCGTCATCTTCGCCGCAAAGTAGGTCCCTACGACAGTATGCAGCAATAGGCTTAAGCCGCTTAATTCAACATGTATCTACCATGGCTGGAAAAACAGATTTTTTTTAAATTAGATTCTTA
>Ga0209782_1000713_pt1 | contig 15450 bp, 9 predicted proteins | sample WorMetmaBAHAMAS1_FD_187390 | JGI IMG/M metagenome (GOLD analysis project Ga0209782, IMG submission 187390) | Marine gutless worms symbiont microbial communities from Max Planck institute for Marine Microbiology, Germany - Inanidrilus... | ecosystem: Host-associated > Annelida > Digestive system >...
CTACCTGCCTTATCCCAGGAACCATTCGACCTACTAGCCCAAACAGCATCCATATCCAATCAGCTGTTTTGCCACAATGCGCTGGACAAACATCAGACCTACAGATGGTTGGAAAGTGTTCGATGACTATAGGCCACTTTCACTCTATAGAGAGCGATGCACTGCCTAATAATTATTATAATAATTTGTAACAGTTGTTGTTGTCATTGTCAACTATTATTGCTGCGAGTAACAGTTTACCTAGTCTGTTATCCAAAGTTAGCAGTAATAAACGACTTTTTGAGAATAAACAAGTTAATCATACTTTATTTGTTCAAAAAAATTTTGAAGTAAGTAAAATAAGCACAATTAAGCATAATAAATGTTTGCTTTTAATTACGGTTACACATTTAACTTCTTAGCATTGGGATAGGTGCAGTTTGAGGCTAAATTTATGATTTTTAACATTTTAAAGTTTTGCAAGATGAGGTAAGTACACTAAACAGGTGAGTTGAGAATTAAACTACCATTTGATGTCATATTCACTCACTAACATTTATACCAGAAATTGTTGAAATCGGATGACAGCTGTTAAAATTATCGTTGGTGGTTAGGTAATAATCGTTTTTCTAGACACAGTGTATATCACAAGGTGGTGTGGCTCCTCGCTTGTAACCTTTGGATGTTGTTTAAGTGAAATTGTTTTGTCGCCTGATGCCATTCCTGATATTAAAGAAGTGCTGTCATTGCAGTCTTCATGCCAGTTCGTAAAACATGCTCATAATATTTATTTACTTCTGTGATAAAAACAATTTTCAGTGGTTGAGTTTTTTACTTTTTAGCACGAGATGTAATATATACATCTCACGCTTATGCTACGATGTGAGTGTCCGTCTGTCTGTGACGGAAGTGCATTGGCGCATTATAGCTAATTTAGGTTTCAAATTCCGATGCAAATTTACCGCGCATTGTGGTCGCGGGGAGGGTTAATCGAAACAACAACATCTCGCGCTATGCTAGCCACTGCTAGGCCCTCTTGTTCAGGGTTAACAAAATGAACTCCAAGGTCTGGGTTGGACGACAATGAGTGGCTGGGTACTTTGGTGTCATATATACGTCAGATACAATGGAACTGATTATAGTGTTAGTTCAGTTACCATTCAGCACCAGGCAAAAAGTAATAAAAATGTATACATTATGGAAGACGTTGATCAAGAAATCGAATATATGAATGACATAATGTCACGTTCAGACGAATGTTATTGCCATATTTGGCACAGAGCCTGCCAGGCTGCCTGTGCTGCAGGTGGGTGGGCATTCATTACCGAGCAACGGCTAAGACACGTGCTGGCTATGCAGATGATGTTAGCTGCAGCTGGGGCTTCGGGTGACTTGGTATTGGCTAGTAATTATTAATGTGTGCTATGTGATGTTGCAGTGGGAAACAAAAGTTTTACCAGAGCCTATCTCGACGCAGTGCATCATGACAAACGGAGACATTTTCCGTTTTGTCTGTTTCCAGCTCAACACTCTGGACTTCCAAACCAGTGACGGAGTCAAGAACCTTGTGTGGTTTGATGAAGACGAGCGGCCGCTGTTCAATCGTCTGTTGCCAAAGCGAGCAATGCTGCGCAACACGCGGTACTTGGACTACGACCCGGACGTGTTTCGTCAGCTTGTCTCGTTCTATGTGAATGGTCTCGCACTGACGGATGCCGACAAACTTGATATGCACAGTACCACTGTGGCTGCTGCACAGCAAGTTTAACCGACTGCGTGCTTATGAAATTTTTGACAGTTGGTTAGGCAGTTTGGATCACTAAACAGGTGGACAGACTCCAGCTGTGGCTGACGGTGGACTAAGTAGGTCCGATTGTGTAATGGCAGCCAATAAAAAATATGATTTGAAAAACAAATGGTTAATGTCCAACATGATCAAGAGTCACTGTGCCGGCACTTTACAGACATGGATATGTCAAGGAAAGAGGTTTTGAGGGAAGATACACATAGCATTGTGTGTATGAAAGAATTTCAGGAGTATCAAAGATTTTTTTGTAAAGATGTCTCCAAAACGTGTATTTTTTACACCCTCTCTTCCCCTTGTCTGCTTTTGTGGGCATTTGGCATAACCCCTGTGGACGTCCCTCCATAGCTCTGTAGTTTTCAACCATTGCTGCATATCAGATTTCACTGTTTTACAGAAATCAAGCCAGCAGCTATCCAATTGATCTGTAGCAGGAGTCATCAAAGTCCAGTGGCCAATGTGCTGAAATGTGCTACAACTGAGGTCCATTCAGTGCAATGATTGCAACATTATAGCAGTGAGTGTACACTGTGTAACCAGTCTGTAATCTAAGGTGTGACAATGATGTTTGTATGCACTGGTATAGAAATATCAAATGTGGGCATCCTGGAAAAGTTGGCAGCCCTACTTACTACAAATATGGACCTTGGAACCCTTGCAGTTTCGACTTAACCCTGCTCCACACTCTGTAAAAAGGTAAAGGTAAATATGTACGTGTATAGCAACCGCTCACCACTACACCACATGTGATCAGTGTTACCTGGCACCTGACAGGTGACATTCCAACCTTTACCCAATCAGTTAAAGCTGGTACTTGATCTAACAAGAAGCATTTGCAAAAATGTTGGGCCCATTCGCTACTGCAAGCCGCCGTTACATTGCCAGTCACCAGGTGTCGCTAGTTGCACGCCAGCTATAGCGCAGGCGGCGTGCGATGTCCACGACAACGACGACAACGCGTGACAGAGGGGACCGCTATGGCCCCATGGAATAGGCCCAATTACCATGGCATACCAGTAGGTGGTATACCTGCCCGAAGATAGTCACACATCCCAGTAGTAACCTGGCTCAACATAGAGTAACTTTGTTCATGCGATGAACGATGCTACCACTACGCTGAGACCAGCTGTGTGGACATCCTTTATGGATGAACTCTATAGCTTTTAACTGGTATGTAGCACAATTGCCCATATTGATGAATGTAATGCAATGCTTCAATGAATGAATTAGTCAACCCTGTAACTATATTGCATGCAAATATAGCCATCAGCTAGTCAACTGATTAGACAGTTCCTTCGTTAAGTCTATTTCACTTTAGATATATGAATGCAATCAAGTTTTGCATTAGTATGTTCATTGATATGAGAAAGGTTCAAGATGACAAGAATACAAACTGCATAAGCAGTGACTGCCGACCTTTGGCGAAATGTTTAATTGCTCCGTCGAGGAGTAAAACTGATGGTGATGATTGCGAGTGAATTGATTTATTTCTGTAATGTATGCAGTAGCATCTTACCACTATAATAGTGATTAAAGGTCGGTCACAAAATGAGTTTGTAGTTCGTTTGTTGTTTCTTCGCGGAGATGCGGTACAGAAGGTATAATCGCTCTTCATAGGGAGCCACTGCTGTCTGTCACTTTATGGTCACACGGCCGGATTAACTAGTATGCCAGTTATGCCATGGCATGTGCCACCTGATCTTCCCTTTTTGACTCAAATATGCACCAAATCGTTTGTCGGATGGGTCGCCCAAGACCTCACTGGAGTTGCTTACAGTGCTCCCCCAGACCTCTAGCTGTATTTACGGGCATACTTCTAAGGGAAGGAAGGGGAGGAAGGGGAGTGGCCCCTATTACCATTTGGCATGGGCTACCCAATGTCTTAATCCAGCCCTGATGATCTGGTGTATTTGTCTCTCTACAATAGGTGTTAAAGTAGGTGTCTTTGACCCATAGGTCTTTCATGGCATGCTCGTTTACCTAGGTCAAGTTTGAGGGTAAAGGTCAAAGTTCATGGTGGCAGAAGAAAACAAGATTAGCAACTGCTGGTATTGTCAAAACCATGGCATGGCGAGAGCCAAAGGCAAACATACAGAAAGCAGACGTGAATTCCAAACTAAAGTAACAGCAGCTGGTTTTTATCATGGTATTCTGCAAGTTACGCATTTAAAATAATGTATTGTATTTATAGCTCCTATTGTAGCTGCTCACCCCAATAATCTGTTGTCATATGCAGTGTAACATGTCAAAGTTTGTGATAATGATTACGGCACAATCATTCAAGAAATGTGCAATAATACACTGAGGTGGTGTACAATGTACACATGGATTAGTATGTAGCATTTATTTATTAGCATATGCCACCACATTGCAGAAGCACCACAATTACAACCTTGACTAATTATGCACAATATCACAATAAATGTAAACAAATGCTGTAGTTAGAAAAACGATCTGTACAAAAAGTGCCGCATCGCATTATTACAGCAAATGAGAAGACTATTTTTCATTTGCCAACTCCCGTGTACCCGCATCAACAGATGAACTACAGTACAGTGCATCGGCAATGCTTAACTGCAGTTTTCTGTGGTTATGATGAACCATTCACCATGACATAATGTGTACATCTCATAAGAAGAGGTCCAAACAGTTTACTGGGGTAAAACAGTCGGTTTAAAAAACGATGTTCCATTAAGAGTTTATTTAAGTATGAAGAAAGGATGGCGCCAGGCAGTTGGCTAAGCCACTGGCTAAGGTCAGTGCTTTGTGCTTCCTTTACTGCTTTGACAACGTTGGTGACAGGACCAGAATCTAGCAATTAAAATACACTATTTCCAGTGTCCGTAACAAGTGGAGGAAGAAAACCAAGGGGACTAGCTACCCAAGGTTCAATCAGAGGTAAATGGAGGGAGAAAGACAGGTGCCCAGGCACGGCTAATTCTTGTACCAAATTTACTAATCAATGAATAAAAGCTCAACATTTTGTAAAGCAAACTACTGAAACAGCGTTGTCGCACTCTTAATGAATACAGCCAAAGCATCTCGTATGAACAGTTGCATCAATTACAGTCACGATAGCAGTACAGCGTACTAGTTAAATCTGCCGACTTCTGTCATGGCTGCAAACATATCGGGACCTGCAACAGGGGTGAGAGTATTTGAACTGGATTCGGTCACTTCCAGACTTTAACCATTCCGTCACGTGACGACGTAACGATAAGTGTCTGTGTGGACCGACATAGGGCTAGGTCAGTGATGATGTCATGGTGGCCGACGGCAGGCCGGTCGGGCAGGCATCGCTCTTCTGTTGGTGCGCGCGGCTTGCCATACGTCTCTTGGATCACCTCTGTGCCTTCAATCAGACGAGACCTACACCCAGCCATACAGCACTGTGTGATATCGATGGGGCTTTTAACTGGCTTACTTTCAGTGCTTATAATTTCTAAATTAACATCCTTTGAAAACCAACTTATTGCATTATAACTGTATTTAACAAACTGCCTGTTTTCTACCTGTTAAGTGAGTTTGTCTAAATCAGATGATGTGCTAGCACAGGTATCAACTTTGGTAGGATCAAGAGGCTATAAATAAGCGGCAAGTTTGTATACATGTATTGCTATATTATCAGCACTTAGTCACTGCAAAGGCACTCATGTATACCAATGAAGGAATTGCACAGTTTTACCTGCTGCCGACACATTTAATCCGCAGTGTCCCCAATATATTACTGTGGGTATATCGGTATCAAATACCCAATAATCAACTTCACAGTCCTAAAATTCATCACGCTTTGTTTTCATTTTTATCAATATCACCCATACCGGCAGTAGCCGAGGCATGGTGCAGTGATCAGTCGTGTCTGCGTCTGTCTGTGGAAAAAATGGCTCAAGCTATCAACACCAAAGTCCGTCACATGTACTCCATCCGTGGCAGTTGACTGGCATGCATTCACCGAGAGGCTGAGATCAAGCTCACTGGGCTGTGAAATCAAATACGCCGCTGGTAGTAAATTTGCAGGTTGATACAGCCAGTTGTCTAGTTTTCAGTGTGATGTAAATGTCAGTTTATGTACAGTATGATGAAAATACGCTCTTATTGTGCTGAATGTTTGCCACGCAAACAGAAATGCCGTCAGTAAAATGCCCAGGACTGTCATTGCTGTGATCAGACTATTGATATAATACTAATGACAGAAAAAGTGTTACGTCAAGATACACAGGAATTACCACTGTTAGGCTAATAATGCATTACATACGGCCGAGACTTTCTCTTGTGGGCATTAAGGACAGAAGATGGGAATGGAGAGATGTTACTGATGCACAGTTACCGATAACCAACAGATGGACTGCCATGAAGAGGGTCAGTGGCGGCATTGACGACAATGTGAGAGTTGGCGGCAAAGTGAAGGTCCCAGTAGCGAATTCTCATGTCGCTGCCGGCAGTCAGAACAAACTGGTTCTTGTCACACATGCCGACGTACATTCCGTTCACGCAGTGCTTCGACGTCTGACGTCAAACAACACAGCTCTAATTCAGACGCATCGGTTACATAATCAGTGGTAACAAGCAAAACGGTGAAGAAAGTTTATTCAAGCCAATTTACATCACTGCCACTGAACTGAACTGAACTGGCATTAGGGTTAGGGTTAGGGCACATCAACTGTTCAGGGCCTGCTTCACGCGGTCAACGTTCGTGAGTTTCTGACGATATACCAGCTTCTGAACAGTGCCCAAACATCTCAAAACAATCATTCTGTTAATCAAAGCAATCGTCCAGCCTTTTCAATTTGTAAAGCTTTTTTATTTACAATCTATCTTCAGCAATTAAACGTGCCAACTTTACATGCAGGTGATCTCACTCATATGGCAATTAATGTTTTAACCCATTTATACAAATTTTGCACAGAACTGTTGACAGTAAAATTTGTCAAGCATTTTTATGAAAATGCAAAAATTGCCAATTCTACAGCTACTGGTTCAAAATAACAACAATATTTTGCTAAATTCTGATGCATCAGAATAAAAAGCATAATGTGATAGGCAAATTTTGACCATCCAGTATACAGATTATATTCTGCCAAAATCACACATGCCACAGTTGTGTTAGACAATGTTAATCACGTGAAATAGTGGCGGTGACCTGTGTCTGTGACAGTGGTGGTGCGGAGCTTGCCCACAATGTCTTCTGTCGAGCGAGCGTCTCCATATCCCACAACGACACTTCGTTATTGCCTTGAACTGATGAAATGACGCCCGACTGTGCCGAAGGATTTATAAGTAGGCGTCGGACACACGACCCTACATGCAGCACACACTGTAGACCAACTTGTGGATAAACTGATGATCAGTATCATGTATGGCTGTCACAAATTCGTCTCTGGAGGTTTCCAAGTGGTGCCGGTGCTGAGATTAACTAACCCTGATCCTAACTGACCTCCACAACAATGCACCATTGCAGTTCAACATCTTGCTTATGATCAATGCTCAGCAGTGACTTCGTAAAGCTTTGAGCACCACTGCACGAAGTATCTCAATGGCCTCTGAGCCTACTCAGTCACCAAATTTTCTGCTATAAAGGTTACAGCACAAAGCCTTCTTTTCTGGACTAACTCCAGGTTCGGCAAGTCCCACAAAAGAGAAAGTTATTAGACATCGGAACTGAACATGTATTAGGTCAGCTGCCCTTTCTGTTGCAAATCGACAGTAAGTCTACAATACAACCTAACTGATGCTTAAAATTTGTGCACACTGCACAAATTTACGCCAACATGCAACAGTGGTTCTGACCTGTTCTCCTTTATAAAATAATCATACTGTTCATATACTACCTAATTTGTAATCCGTACAGTGTACTCATGAATCTAAGTCACAAATGTCCCAGCAGAATAAGAACAAGAGGGCCTAGCAGTGGCTAGCATAGCGCGAGATGTTGTTGTTTAGATTACCCCTCCCCACAAACACAATGGGCGGTAAATTTGGATAGGAATTTCAAACCTAAATTAGCTATAATGCGCCAATGCACTTCCGTCACAGACAGATGGACAGACAGACGGATACTGACATCGTAGCATAAGCGCGAGATGTATATATTACATCTCGCAATAAAAATTGGAAAAGAGATGCATTAGCACAATATCAATTATTGTAACCAGATGCCACAACTCAATACAACTAATTTATATACAACATCAAGTAACTAGTACAAAAAGACAAATTCTGTTACCAGTAGGATGAAGGACGGTGGTTACTGGCAACTGAAATCTCATGTCCCAGCAAATATGAGCGCCTTTACTCGTGCCAAGAGACAACCAACAAAGCTGGTGGTGGACGTCAAAACTTGTGATCAAACCTACAATGTCGATAAAAAATTAACATTAAAACCAAGTCGTTACTAGCAGTCAGACTGTCAACTTTCCAATACCCATACACATCTGCCATATTGCTGAACATCCATCAGCCATTTGTTGTTACCCGCATCACACAGTGAAAGCACTTGTTTGTACTTGTTGTTATGGTTCCGCAGATTTAAACAGCTTATAAGTCTACAATGGTTCCAACTAAACTGAGGTCACTACAGAATACTTAAATGCTATGTGTTGCTTTGGCTAAAATATACAAAAACACATTATCACCTTCTGTCATGGCTGCAAACATATCGGGACCTGCAACAGGTAGCCATTTCCGGGGTGAGAGTATCTGAACGGGATTCGGTCACTTCCAGACTTTAACCATTCCATCACGTGACGACGTAACGATGAGTGTCTGTGTAGACCGACATAGGGCTAGGTCAGTGATGATGTCATGGTGGCCGACGTGAAAGTTAATGGACAGTATTGGATAACAAATACCTAAAAAAATATTAGCTGTTATAAAAACATACGATACAGGTGACAATTTTGTCTTTCAGCCAGGCAGCTGAAAACCATTGATTTCAATGGAGTTATACAGTACATTTGTGCCAACATTATTACAATGAGACAATCGTTGCTCAAGTTACGGCTAAAACTGCTGCGAATCATTTTCTGATGCAGTACAGTATAATACTAGACTAGTGAGTATTTCAGACATCTCAAAAAAATATCCGTGAACAGGGTCTACTGTGCTTACCATGTTTTGGATTGTTTTCAAGTTTCCATGCAACCTTTGATGCCCGCAAGTCCCATCCTATGATCAAGCCATGCACTGTTGTGTACGTTACTACGTGCTGCAAACCTGCTCAAATGTCAGTTTAAGTACTTGTCAGCAACAGTGTTCAAGAAAATCTACGATAAACACAACTGAGTGATTTTACTGTTCATTGTACAAAAAATGAACCAGTTTAGTTCTTAAATTAAAAGGTACAGAGATTTCATCACATAAACACACTTAGAACTAGGACTAATAAACTCTTGGCTCATACTGTGGTAGATTAAGCAAACTTCTACATCAGCTTTTAAACATAATGTAAATATTAAATATTGTATATATACTGAGTCAACATCTATGGTTCGTTACCAAATTTACTTACTTACTTACTGTACTTATTTGGCTCTGACAACCTGGAACAGATTACGTCTTAACTCTTTCAGACTTTCCAGCACCAACAAAATATTTAATCTTTTTTACACAGTTCATCCATATTGACTACTGATGGCTGGAGTCTATGATTTACAGTTACAAAAGTTGAGTGCTGCCAATTACTACAAAAACATTTTAAAGACGTGCGTAGTAAGTGGCAGCAGAAATCAAGGACATCAGAAAAGCAAACAACTTTAGCAAGCTGGCCACATGTTTAAACAACGCTGGTTTGAGGTTCACATCCATATTAAAATACGAGCATGGTGAAAGTGGCTCATATAATGTGGGTAACGGGCCTTTTACATGCTTCGATAGTTGATCCAACCATTAGATTAATCAACTGGGGCGTCGTCTCAAGACCTATCTGTACAAACAATCCTACCCAGATCTGGTTCTTTGACTATCCATCTGACACCTCAGTGGTCCTTGTGGTGACAATGTTACTTAGGCCACTCTAAAAATCTCTGAACTGAACTGAACTGAACTGTAATCCAAAAAGCTACATTTCAACAGCTGATCTATGAGTAAGAGTGATCTGACTAGTCACTGGCACATTAAATGTTACCATACAACATCATCATCAGGGAGGAGACTAATGAATATTCACTTTGTTTTAATTCAAACAGAGATGACGTTGCTTCCATTCAATAGCCATTTTCCAGGTAAACTGCGGTCAGCCGGTTTACCCTTGGGTCCTCCAACTCCACCTATTTCAGCAAAGAATCTCTGAATGGTGATTTCAACAGGCTCGATGTTCTTGCTGCAATGCAACCATCAGTGAGTGTCAAAGCACTGAACGGAACACAAAATACTAATGCTAACCAGTGACAAGACCTGATTTTTTCATTCTTCATCCAGCACTTATGATAACCAGTGACCTGACCTCATTCTTTCTTCACCCAGCACTGGACTTCTGACGTAAGGGGCAATGCTCCGTTACAGCCGGCCCACTGATGCCAGTATCATACAAAAGCAGAGACAGTAACGCTCAAATTACCACTGTCAAAGTAGGTCATGTCGACAATAAGTCCTTCCGAGTTGACGTCTAAGTTCTTTGTGTGTAGAACGCTGACACGGCTGCCGCTAGTAGAACCACTGGCACCAGCACCAAGCTCAATCCTACAGTTGACAACGTTTACACGTCTCACTGCAGTAACGTAACAAGTAACTAGACATCAACGTTACAGTTCGAGCCAAGACCATAGAGGCCATTGCTGATCTCCAGTTTTCGACGCAGACAGTCTGAGGATAATCTTAGTCATAAACTCAGCAGTAGCTCCTCTGTATCTGTGATAGCTGACTCTCTTGTAAAAATGACCAGATAATACTGAACAAACTGGGCTACATATATATATCTGCATGTATTAAGGAAACAGCTCATCAGATCCCAAAAAAACTTGTCTTACATCTCTTATCATGCCTCCTGCAGTCGAGCATTATGGTAAAAAGGTAAAAGTAAAGTTTTCCCATACTCGTTACCGAGCGTTGGGCCCGGAGCTGATCCCGCTGTACAGGCAGTCAGCCTGCAGGTGACTTTAAGCCATCCACCCAGCGGTAGGCTGCCATTACTTTCCGCCAGGCCTGCGGTTACCTTCCCAGCCAAAGAGTGTCACTGCCCATCGGCTGGTACCAAATTATACTGCTTGGTAACAGAGGCACATGCATGTGAGTAGCTTGCACAAGGCTGTTACCTGGAAGCGAGATTCAAACCCGCGACCTTTTGGATCATGCCACTAGCTCAAAAATGGTGTATTTCATGGCTGTTTCTATAAACCCCAAGTTGGAAGTTGAACCCACATGAGGCCGAAACGGCAATGAAGCCGTCGCCAACGCCACTTCATAAGCATTTGCTAGGTGGATGCACCATTGGAAGGGGACATATCGTTTCACCATAACATATCTTGTTGCGAAATAAATCTAGCAAACCGTTACATATTAACTCACGTTCACATTACATGTACATCAGAACTGCCGACCTGAAGACATGAATAGAACCGCTGTCGGAGGCCGCCGCAATGCTCTGCGCAGAGTCGCAGAAAGTCATCGTCTTGATCTGTCCACCCTGTTTGTTGTACGTGTACCGCGACCGATTGGTAGCACTCCGACCATCGAGTCGGCTACACTCCCACATCTTCACCGTTCCGTCGTTTGAACACGTCGCAAAGTACGTCTGATCATCACTCACACGCACCCTGCAAAACAACACAGGAATTTTGAAAACGAGCAATAGTCAAGCACAGAAGGCTTGAATCTGAAGTGAAGTAAAGTAAAAAAGTAAAGCGAGTACAGCAGTTCGCAAACATGCCTCGCCGCTGTGGGAACTCACATGCTATATGGGATCACACAGCGTTACCTGCCATCTGTTAGAGGTGACATTCCTGCCTTTACCACAGCCAATTAAGGCTAGTACTCGACTTTGTGACCCTGGAAGGATGCAAGGCTGAGTCGAGTTGGCTTGGTTACATACCGAGGTGGTATACCCGCCTGAAGACAGTTACCAGTCCCAGTACTAACCACACTCAACGTAGAGTAACTTCGTTCATGTAACGAACAACGCTACCGCTACACCAAGCCACCAACTGTGCGTGCAATTGATAGGTGGAAAATAAACAGCACGTCAGCATACAGTAAACAAGTGCAATTTTAACACACACAAAGTTTGGAGAAATCTGATGAATAAGAGTAAATCATTCAATTCTAAAGGTGTGGAACAGCTGAAAGTGCATCTGCAAAACCCAAATATTTTAAAGGCAAAGCCAACAAATTCTGTTATCAACAGCAACAAGTGCAGATGGCAGGTTGTGTGACTGACGGCAAATTGTGAAGTGCAAGTTTATACTTAATGCGAGAAGTACATGTAATCAGTGACTAATATAGGTGACTTCAGATAGTGAACAAGAGTAGAGATTTGGATTTGGTAGAATAATGCGGTCAAAGATTTGTGCCTCGTCACATATTTGACTTCCATTCCTTGACTCCTTCAGTGCACTGATACTGTCAGTTTTGCCTGGCCTAACTCTAAACAATTAAGAATAAAGTAGCAGTCCATTCATGGCAGCAATATATGAAAGATGCCGCATCACTAGAGGAGTATAAGCAGGGTGTTCATCCTCTTTCTTAGGCCACTGAAACAGTAATTGTATATATCACACAGTCTGCGATGCAAGGCTACTGCCACACCAGACTTACACTTATCTTCCCAGCCAAACAGCAGTGTTTCCCATCTCACTAGGAGCAGTAGGCCAAGTTGGCATGGCAACGTGGCTGGTTAAATAGCCAGATAGTATACAAGTAAACAGAACTCAATGTGAAGTAAGTAAGTAACGTGTTCCATACCCCATGAGGAGCGTTGTTGGGGTGCTCATCGCCGTTACAAAGCCTTGAGCCCATTATTATTATTATTATTATTAAGAGTATTTATAAAGCGCAAGATCGCCTAAGGGCCACAAATGCGCTATGTCGGCAGGAATAGTATGATATAGTCTAGCTGTCATCATGCAGTTATCTATACACAACTAAATGCTAAGACAACTAAATAGAAATGTCTTTAAATGTCTGCTAAAAGTCTCTTCTGTCATGTCACTTGATCGCAGTGCCACTGGTAAACTGTTCCATGTAACTGGTCCGCTGACGGCAAAGCCCATTGGTGGATAAACCACTTAAGTCTGTGGCACATGGCCAGTGTGACGCCAGAACTACGGTTACCTTCCCAGCCGCAGAACATCGCTGCCCTTGTGACTGGTACCAGAGACACGTGTGTGAACAACTTGCTCAAGGTCACTACCTGGCAGCGGAACGGCCGGAAGTCGAATCTGCGACCTTTCGAGTTGCAAGCAAACGCCATAACCATTACACCACACAGGCCACGCAATGCCAATGCTGCCACGACAGAAAGTTATCATTTACATTCTCTTTAATTAACATACTTATTTCACCTGTTGACAGCACCGCGATGTTCATGCAGGTGTGCAACGAGGAGACCCTTTGGTCTCCACGTTGCCGGCAGCCTCCGGTCCGAGTCCAGCCAGGAGGCAGTGGAGTCCATCAGCTCGGCAACGGCGCGGTCACTACAAAACTGGTCCATCTTCTTGACCAGCAGGTCACGATGGTCTCGACGACACGGCGCCATGCTCGCTGCACATTACATCGTTCGCAACTATTTCTAGCCACCAGACAACCATGCCAAAAACCAAACAAACAAACAACCCATTTAACAGTTTGCATCCAGGATGACCAGGGTCAGCCACTATCAGAAAAACATTCATTTACTCGCATCCTGTCTCCGTCATTACTACAGAATGAAGTTAATTAACTTTTTCCATTTCCTGCAGTCCACAGCGTCATCCTTACACAGTCGTCACGCCCACCAATATTTTCCTGAAACCTCAATCCACGTTTTCTTTGCCTACTTCTAGAATTTACCTTCCACTTCGTAATCCATGCATTTTCTAATCCAACCATTCTCATGTTTACTTAGTCAAATCAACTGGTCTGCATGGTTGCTCGGTAGCTGCACATCGATATACCACTATCTAACTGCCATTGGTGAGGGAGGGGAGGGGGTGGACTGCGGAATATGGTACCTCGTTCCCAATGGTTCTCTATCTGAGCAAGTTAAAAAAGTAACCAAGAGGGAACCAGGTAATTCAGCTGGAAAATGTCCACTAAAATGACATTTATCAGCGACCTGCCCTTGTGGCTCAGTGGGCTAAGATGCTGAGCCGTAGTGCAGCGGGCCTGACTTGCTAGCTTGGCAGCGTGGGTTCGACTGCCGCTGCTGCCGGCATGTCTAGTCAGGTTTCTGTCTGCATGCTATGAGATTTAATTCTCGGGCAGGTACAGAGCGCTCGCCTGTGTCCTCTTAAAATGTGACAGGCTATCACACCCGGATTGGGGGCGTCTGGGTGTGGTGAGAGCCGCCGGCGTGGACAACAGACAAAATGTGCCAGCGGTCCTATAGGAGGGCCGCATCATTGGCACCTTGCCAGTGAAACACGCCGGCTAAGCTGGGCTCTTAAAATATACAGTACAAGCCCAAGCGTTAAAGGGGATGCGCATTGGGCCAGGCCTAGGCCTCAGCGCTGGCGGTGGCTGGAGGCACATCGCAAGACTGCCAACAGCATAGCCACCCCAATGGAACAAACAAACGAAACGAACGACACTTATCAGCGTTCAAGTACCTCTTTGAGCATTCTCGAGTGGCTGACGCATCGACCGTGTCACTGATAATGTCAGTTCACTCATTCCAGCCGCACTGACAGTGGACGTCGTCGACGACGTGCCGAGCTGCCCCGCACTACCGCTCCTTGTCAGCGCTAGGTGCTCTGTCGACGAACCAGACATCAACAGCTGTGAAAGCTCTTTCTCGGACCGTGCTGCAGCCATGCTGACTGGTGGCACCGATGACTTGGACTTCTGAGAAGACGTCAGTGTTGAACGCTCGATCGGTGCCGTTCCAAACATCTGCTTCCAGTCTTCGTTCTGCAAAGTAATTACGCATAATACAATAACCTCCGTTTAAAGGCCATCTATCAGGTGAATGCACGACATATTAACTGTATTTGTACTGAACATTATAACAATTAGACTGTACATTTTGTTAGTTAGTTATTTCTTGCTTACGTGGCTATCCGGCTACTCTGGCCGCAAAGTTATCAATAAACTTGACTTGACTTGATCTGGTTCCCATACTTTTCCTCCGTTCGTTCCAGAAGAGAACATTTAAGGATTAATGGCTCAGGGATTCTAACGAGGTGGATCCCCTTTTCACTCATCCATTGGTGTTAAAGCATTGAAGGAAACATTAACTGCTAACTCGAAACAATGACCTGGACAGCCTTTCTCCATTCACTGCTGGATCTGTGATGTAAAGGTCACTGGTTTTACATTACATGGGTTCTAAATTTATATCTGGTGACTGACAGATTTAAATGTCGTAGTGCATGTGTTCTGCGATGACAATTTAGCAATTGTTTTAGTTTTTGCTCTTTCAGAACCATGACTTTGTCACTCTTACAGTTGGATGTAAACTGGCAAGTTTTTACAATTAACTGTAATATCATTTGCCACATACTTGCATTTTCAATGAGGATAAGGAAGAATCAATTGAG
>Ga0209782_1000714_pt1 | contig 15441 bp, 17 predicted proteins | sample WorMetmaBAHAMAS1_FD_187390 | JGI IMG/M metagenome (GOLD analysis project Ga0209782, IMG submission 187390) | Marine gutless worms symbiont microbial communities from Max Planck institute for Marine Microbiology, Germany - Inanidrilus... | ecosystem: Host-associated > Annelida > Digestive system...
CTGCAGAACTGTCCTGTGCATGCTGATAGATTATTGTCAATAATGACCTTTAGTTGAGCAATTACATTCTTTCAGTTTGGCATCTCATGTGTCACATAACTGGCAATCTGACAAACATCTCAGTATTTTTAAATGTATTTAGATGTAAAATGTCTTTTATTTTAATGTTACAATTCAAACCAAAAATCGTAAAAAAAATCGCAAGTTAACATATAATCAACCAAATGTAAGAGATGACATCCAGACAATTCTTACAAGAGAGTCTAGCACTGGCTAGCATGGCACGAGATGATCAGCCCACAAGCAGCACGGCAAGCAGCACGGCGGCCGCGCTGCAAGCAGCACAGCGGCCGCAATGCGCGGTAAAGTGGGATCGGAATTTGAAACCTAACTTAGCTATAATGCACCAATGCACTTCCGTCACAGACAGACGGACAGACAGATGGACACTGGCATCATAGCATAAGCGCGAGATGTATGTTACATCTCGCACTAAAAATGATAGATTACCTATATCTAGAGATGTTTAGTTTTCAAGAATGTTCACTGCCAAAATTGAAAAATATAAGAAATTAAAAAATACCACCATAGACTTGTTATATACAATTGCATACATCATGGAGCTATTAAAGCATTTATAATCTGTAACCACTGCAGCATGAAATAAGTCAGTGCTGCAATATACACCATGTCGGGGAAAAAATGGAACCACTATTATTTTAGGCAAAACTTGGACAAACAGAAATATAAAGTTAAATTTTTGCACAGAATATCGTCAAGGTAATGCAAAACCAAACGAACACAACAGAAGTCCGCCGCACCTAATCATTGTTGCGACTTTACCTTGTGAATTAAACAATCGTCATGTATGAAAATGCACAACACCATAACTGACAACTGCAAGAAAATCAGACTGGAATATCAGCTTGCAACTGTTCGATTCGACTATACGAAGGCTTCAAAGGCCGCAGTTACCACAAAAACACAATGTCTGTTCGGAAATTCTTTCAAAAATATCTCGTACTATACTGCTTTTCTTATCTCAATAACTTTATTAAATGCGTATCTTCTCGTGAAAACGGCATTTTGAATGACGTCACACTTAGGTCATCATTGCGTAGTCTTGTGCAAGTAGTGATGGCACCATTTATATTTTTTTCAGTTACCTTAAATGTCAAGATGAATTATGTCAGAAATTACAAAAATTTGTTGAACTTCGTCAAAGTTATGCCTAAAATACTAGTGGTTCCATTTTTTTCCGGACACGGTGTATATACATAGTTAGATAACAACACAAAAGCAGGTGCAAACCTCGTCCGCTTCTCTGACAGTGTAACCACTTGTGTCAGATAATCAAACAATTCACCTTTTTTACAGCTGAAATAAATGACAATGATATTATAAAATAACACGACAATTTATAAGATGCCGTAACGTGTCCAGAAAAAGTCACTACAAAAGCGCCGTACAACATACACTACCCAAATTAAGTCAATGACCGTCAATCTGCAAAATATGACTCCGAAAACAAATAAGTCTTGAGCCGATTTTTGAGAGTAGACAGTATATTACATCATGACACTCACAATTAACTAGCGGTGTCCGACTGTCCAACAATCCTAATAATAGAAACTTCCAACTGTCAGCAAACAACTAATCGATGTTGATTTTCAATGTCACACACTTACAGAATATAAAGTAATAACAAACACACGTATAAAGAAGTCATAAAGAAACTTACATTTCAAACACAAGGAAAAAGTATGCATCACTTTCAAATGTATCGTGAAGTTCAACTGCAATACAAATCAACGACATATGGCATAAAATAATTTATTTATTTATCAGTAGTATGCAGCATACTACTGTCTGATGTTTGAATCTCAACTGACCAGTAACAAGTTCCTTATTATTTAGCCACAATTTTATGACTGTGATTTATAATTTCTAAGTAAATAAAGTTCAAGTGTAACTAGATTACAGAGTAAAACTACAATACACTTATTTATAATGGTGGCTATATGAGCAACCACAAGTGCGATAAAATGGACTACAGACTCAACAACAAAAATTGCCATAGCACACACGGAAAGACCATTTACCACGAAAACAGAATCAAAGAATCAAACGAAGCTTACTGATATTAGGATGTGCAGAGCCGATCCGCAGTACTTCCATCTCCTTCTTGGTGGACTCCCGAAGCTGCTCAGTCAGGTCGTCATTGTCTTTCTCCTGCGTCAAATCGATCATCTTCACCGCATATTCCGTCTGTGTTGCCTTCTCCAGACATCGCCTAACTGTACTGCTGATTCCCCTGTACATCAGCAACATTCAGGCACAGCAAGTCTCAAGCATCTATAGTAATTTTAAAATGACACTGTAATTTCAGGGTGCAAATCAATGATCGAAAATTAAATGGTCAAATCAACCAAGTGGAGTTCGAGCCTCACCTATGTGCTAATAACCAACAGCTGTCGGTCTGTGTAGCAATGTGCTCTCAATATTATCTGGTACTTGTTGACTAAACTTGGCATGCAGCACAATAAGGTCGATTTTTGCATGAGGCAGTGTCATGCAGTCCTCCGGCATTAGGAGATCAACATGTACTTCACTGCAATCACAGGATCACTATTTAATTCCAGTTTTCATTGCTGTGTAGTGTGTAGTGCAAATGACGGCTGGACAAACACACCCGTTTAACTGCCCTTTGTCCATGACTACCCGGGTAAAGCCAATCTAAATTTTGCTGAAGCAAGAGGCAGTCAGTGTCAGTGGCATCAGCTGGGCCATGTTCAAGTCTGCACTACAGACTGACAACCGCGACAGCAGCCCACCACTGTTTTTCTACAGGACAGATGCCCTTCGTACGACTCAACCAAAATTGTCAAATCGCTGATGGCTGGACAATGTAGAATCATGTTCTGCAGTTTTAGCAACTCTAAACTGATTTACACAATTATGAGTTTTTATTAATACATGCCACAATTTTTATTTAACTACTTGGTAACATTATATTAGTCCACATCACATAATTTAGATAATTAACATACATACCTGCCCAAAACATCCTTTGGCTCATACTTGGCATAAAATTCTTTTGCAAAATTCTTGTCTGGAAGACTGTCAGTTACATCATCTTCTAATGAAGCCACCATTGTGATAAAGTGGATTACAAATTCAGTGCAAAAATACCTAGTAAAATGCACAAAAAAACATAGCTTATTAAAAATAGATGCGAGCAAAAACAACAGAAAATATATACCACAGCAAACAGAAAGTAGAAGCTTCCTGATGTTTCTGAGTTATATTACAAGTGGCAGACTAACACATAAGCCAAGTAGGCATTTTCTCAGGGCCAGGGCTTCCAGGGGGCCTGCAACTCATGGAGGTTGTTTAGCCCACTTGGCTAAGTCGCTGACCGGGCTAGATATTTGGCTTGCATTAAGTTCTTTCTTTTTTTCTTCTTCTCTTTTTTAATGATTTCTTGGAGAACAATTATCTCAGGATCCGCTGGACTGATTTTCGCAACCTTTTCAGCGAATGAAACGTTTTGGGTGCAGATGATCGACCTGTACCTCTTTTTCCGATATCTCAAGGGACGTTGCCATGGCAAACTATTTTGTGAAAAAAAATGGTAAACACCCCACTTTCGTCGCTCTGGCATTCAGAAACGAAATAGGATATCGTTACCTCTATGGGCGCACTAACAGCACACATAATGTCTGTATATTGTGTGAAAATTTCGTGAAATTCAGTCCAGTAACTCCAGAGTTGACAGAGCTCATTTGTGAACATCTGGTACGACACGGCCTAAAAACTGGCATATTTGGTCGAATATCTCCGATCTAGTGGACTGATTTTCGCAATCTTTACACCATATGAGAGCGCTTTGGGTGCAGATGATAAATCTGGACCTAATTTTCCAATTAGTCAAGGGAAGTTGCCATGGCAACAAAATTATGTTGCAAAAATGTTATCAACGTCGACTGATACCATTTGCGTTCGTTGCACTAGTTCTAGAAAACAAACTGCAATATCCTGGTCTAGCTGTGCACATTAACAGCGCAAATGATGCCTCTATATCGTGTGAAAATTTTGTTAAATTCGGTCCAGTAACTCCAGAGTTGACAGAGCTCATTTGTGAATGTCAGGTACGACACGGCCAAAAAACTGGCGTATTTAGTGACATATCGCACCGATTTTCACAATGTTTACACCATGAAAGCGCTTTACATGCAGATGATCGATCTGTACCTTATTTTTAATTTTCAAAGGACATTGCCATGGCAATCAAATAATATTGCCATAATGAAGGCGATCTAATACTATGTGCACTCTTTGCATGCTCGCCAGGTGGAAGCACGGTTATGTTTCGCTACTAACTGCTAGGGGATGACACTGTGGCGCCGAGCGGGCTATACGCTAGGCTTTGCCATGCATTTCTGTTTTTTTCAAGAACTGATGGAATTTGAAAAAATAGCAGTCACAGCTGCTTTGTCTGCCAATACCGTTGGTTTGTGATGAATTTATACACTTGACAAGTGCACGTTTACACACTAAAAAAGATGCCTAAAACATTTTGGATAAAGATTAAACCATAAAATACATAGACATGCCATAAATGATAAAACTTTTGGACATAACTAAAAAGCGAATAAGCAATAGAGAGGCATTATTATACACATGGCTAGCTGTGTGAAAAGACAAAAGCGAAGCAGTTGTCACACAGATGGCCATGCATGTGATGATTAGCCACAATTGTCTATGCACGTGGCTGCATATCTATGGTGCTATGTCGCCTTAGTGTTTTTCTGAATAACTGCAAATGGAGTGAGATGCAAAATAGCGACGTTGATGACAAAACACATAAAGTCAATAAGTCAAAGTAGAAAAACTTCACAGTGACTGGATTCGAACCACGAATACGTAGCACTGATATTCAGCAAACAGCCATAATTAATCTTTCGCTTCGCGTAAATTTACACATCTATTTTTAAATGCCAGTCAGTCACGTGGTTACTGCAGGAGATGGGTTAAACACATGGCCAGCCATATGTATAGATACTGCATTAAATGGATTAAATTAATATCTGATGTTTGGGAGAACAAAATCGTGCCCATATGTTTATGGGGTGTGTCAACTGATGGTGCTTAACTATTTCAGAATCACTGTTGTTCCAATCGATGACGGTTGTGGGATAGAATAAATTCTTGAAGACTGGTGTCTATGCTGTCATGTTATACAAGTATTGTTAGCGGCTGAATGTTTAGCTAGTTTGCAGTATACTTGTGTCGAGACAGTACCTTAGCTTGGCGCTTAATGTTATGTTTGTAGTAGGCCAATGTCAAATTTGGCTTGTACTTCAGTACTAATTTGGTTGTGAGCACAGAAATAAGACCCTATTCAGGACGCCTGTGAATATCCACTACCCGGGGACCTTCAGAGGATCGACGCCTAGCATTCTGTTGCCGATATGAATGCGCAAGATATTACCCATCAGCGTATATATTGACATATATACAACTATACTGTTACATAAGGTTATCTGAAAACCACCAATTTCAACCTTTAATTTATATTACTTTACATCGCAAAATCGACATTGACTATTTTAACCTTGACCTTTATGTGACCTAGTTTTAATAATAAATCACCCTGTTGTCTAGTGATGCACTGATTCTTCAGCATCTCATTTCATTTCATTATTTCGAATTTTCGATACGCCGAATCGCATTCTTCGCGCCGTGTCGTGACGGCCGTCCGATCATCCGAGCCTCCGAGGTGCTGCAGTGTTGCAGACCAGCAAACCAAGACGCAACGCTGCCCGATGAATACGAGTTCATATATCTGACCAGAAGTCGTCCGATCATATTCCACCGCATTCACCGCGGGTAGCAGAAACAATCAATCAATCAATCAATAGTCGTTTATTATAGGCATGACAAATTGCAGGCCAACAACATAATAAAGTGATGAAATGTTTCAGGTCACTGCAGAGAGTGAGCACGATGTGATGCAGTATGTGGAAGTAGTGGGTGCAGCAGATGGTTCAGGGACCGAAGAGCTTTTCTGAACAAATCATCATCTGCAGTGTCGCACAGTTCCTCAAAAGTTAGTATATCCGGCAAGCAGTATCCAACGCATCGGGCACGGTCTATCACTGAATTGATGCGCTGAAGATCGGATGCCTTGATGAAGCCACGCCATGCGCTGCAAGTGCATGGAATCCCCACTATATAAAAGACAAGGAACTACTTGAGAAAGTCCAGAGGAGTTTTACTAAAATGATAATATGAAAGGAAAGTCTTATGAAGAAAGGTTACATTGTTTACAGTTATGGTCTCTTGAAGAGAGAAGGAATTACAGACAGATTTAACTGAAGTGTATTTAAGATGTGTAACGGGTTGTCAAGGCTTAATTTGAACGAGCTTTTTACTTTAGATGAAAATACTAGAAATGCGTGGCAATTGGCAAAGCCTAGCGTATAGCCCGCTCGGCGCCTACTGGCTGCACTGAGTAAATGACCAGTGAAATTTCCGGTTGGATTGATGGGTTACCGACGTCTAGAGAGCAAACACAGCTTTGAGGGCTGTGTGGCTGTTTGTTTGTTTTTTAAAAAATTGTTTCTGTTTTTTAAATGTGATTGTTACGTCGCGCGAAGAGTGTTTTATGTTGTTTTTGCAATATTGTGTAGAGTTATTAATATGGAACAGAGACTGAAAATGTTAAAAATAGAACTGCGAGCAGTACTCCTTCCAATGAAGGAAGGAGCATCATTTAAGGAGATGCACAACGAATATAAGGCTAGAATTGGAACTGAAATACCGCTTGAGGAACTTGGCATCCGGAATACGAAAGAATTGCTTGATAATCTGCCAGATGTTGCTTACATGGATTATGATAATAAGGGAGAATTAAGAGCTTATGCAGTTCCAGATGAGAACACAGTTCATATTCATCGAATGGTAGCAAAACAGAAGGTGGGTACTTAGCCTAGTCATAAGCCTCGTCTGCCAAGTACCTAAGCCAGACTTAATGATATATCATTTACAGTTGAACTTTTCACCTAGTGGGTACTAGAATTCGTGTGTGACAAAACATCGCATCAGACGCAGAAAGTTTTTGGTCTGATATTTTTGTATCTGTTGTTGAAGTATGCATGCACTTAATCCAGTACTTCTGTGTTTTTATTTTATGGAGGTCGATGCATTGCCACATCGTCTGATGTCTGATGCATATGAATGGTCTGATTCAGTGATTTCAGTCGATCATACTGTCATAAGGGGTATGTGCAAGAACAACATAAGAGTTTTTTTTTCACATTTTGAGAAACAAGTTTAAACTTTGTTTAAACCATGTGATCAGAAATTGTTAAGTATCATTAAGCTTGCAGCCAATGATATTGGCATTTGATGTCTAATAAATCTCTGCCCCTTGTGGCATGTAAGTCATATGGTTGAATTATAACACTTTGATGGAAATAACACCATCCACTTGCAGAGGTATTAGTTAGCCATGGACAAAAAGTTGTTTGATAATCAATATGACTTGTCCTTGTATTTCTTGGCAGACGACTGCAACTCCGGATGACGCTGTCGGTCCCGGAGTTTCCATTCCGGTCCAGTGTCCGCCGCCATTGTCGAAGCGGTTATGGGAGGTTTATGTGTCAGACACTGTGAGTCCGGGATCATTCTGGCTGCAGTCGATTGGTGATGATACGACCGTCGCATTGGAGGAGCTGATGACAATTATGCAGTGAGTCTGTCTATGCATTGCTGATATTGCTGCTGCTGATGCTGCGCTCCATGCTACTGGTGGTAGTGTTCTTTGTGGTAAGTAAGTACCAGCAAGTAAGTAAGTAAGAAGATTTATGTCATCGTCGAGAATCTGTGCGCTAAATGCACTAATATCGAGTGAATAAATACATTTTAAGTAAACGTCTGAAGCAGTCTGCACTGGGTCCCGGAGAGAGTTCCAGACGTGGTGGCATGGTTTATGAAGTAGCACATTGATCTCATTCAGTACTCAATAGAGTTACTCTGCATATGGCCTGGATGGGTTACCATCTTTGGCAGGCATACCACATCAGTATTTTAAGCAGTCACCAAGCCCGACTCAGCGTCCTGTTCTTGGAACGATAAGTACCGGCCAAAGGGCAGTGATGCTCAGTGGCTCTTCACTAAAAACATGCATGTCTTATTCCATTTCTGTATGCACATGTGTGGGAGGCAGGTAAGACTGTGATCGTCGTTATCATATGCAATACCTGAATGGTGAGCACTTTGGAGAGATGAGTATCGCACTTCGTATGAGTAAAATAAAGTAAAAGTAAATGCATATAGCAGTTATGCAAACATGCCTTACCGCTGTAGGAATTCGCATGCCATATGGGATCACACAGTGTTACCTGCTGCCCGGCAGAGGTGTTATTCCTGCCTTTACCCCAGTCAGTTAGGGCGGGCTGGTACTCGATGTAGTGATCCGGGAGGGATGCAAGTTGACCTAGTTGGTTTGGTTACATAACGAGGCGGTATACCCGCCCGAAGACGGTCACCCCATCCAAGTACTAACTGGGCTAAACGTTAAGCAACTTCGTTCATGCGACGAACCACAATGCTAAACCACCACTATACAAATGTTCTGTTCTCTTTAACGTTTTGATTCATGTAACCTGTATTTGTTAGTTTTACTGTCATACGTGTGATATACACACAGATGTTCAGTTATTGCAGGCTACTGTCTAGCTTTATTTGTATTCTTCTCCTGTTTTCACTAAGGCCCATATCACAGTTTTGTTATTAAGTTTTAAGTACAAGAGGGCATAGCAGTGGCTAGCATAGCACGAGATGATCCCTCCACTCTTCCTGGCGATGATCCCTCCCCTCTTCCTGGCATGCACCGTGACAATGCGTGGTAAATGTGGATCGGAATTTGAAACCTAAATTAACTATAATGCGCCAATGCACTTCCGTCACAGACGGACACTGACATCGTAGCATAAAGCGCGAGATGTATATATTACATCTCGCGCTAAAAACTGTTTTAAGGTCAGGTTGCACTATCCATACTTTACTTAAGTAGTCCTTAAATCTCCTTTGGAATGCATGGGGATTTAAAGACTACTTAAAGCATGCATGGTAAACCTGACCTAAGTAAACTTTCAATAACTAACTAACAACGAGGTTAAGAGAGCGTTAGGATTCATTAAGTTATGAACTATCGATAAATTTAAGAATAAGTCGGGATAAACTTAGGAAGATCTGAGGATCATCTCAGGAACTTTTAACAAGACGGCCTAGCAGTGGCTAGCATAACGCGAGATAATCCCTCCACTCTTCCCGACGATGATCCCTCTCCTCACGCCCGCATGCACCGCGACCACAATGTGCGATAAATTTAGATCTAAATTTAAAACCTAAATTAGCTATAATGCGCCAATGCACTTCCGTCACAGACAGACAGACAATGACATCGTAGCATAAGTGCGAGATGTATATATTACATCTCGCGCTAAAAACTGGGTCCCTGTTGTGATTTTTGGCCACGGGTTGACATCCGAGCAGTAGTTGTTGTTGTTGTTGTTCTTACAGGAGTACATACAATAGTGTCAGCGGTGACGCGTACGAGATGCCATCTGCACACTTACAGGTCGGACAGGTGTGCGCTGCACGTTACTCTGGAACTGGCGAGTGGCACCGATGCTACATCATCGATGTGTTCCACAAAGAAGTCGAGGTTATTTTCTGTGCAACGTCAGATTTATGCAGTGGAGTCATTTTTGAAATTTTTAATGCAATTAATGGGCCACTCAGTGTGGGTGAAAGTAGTAGATTGCCGGTGTGAGTCGCATATTACTGTCATGCACTAGTTGAACTAGAAGTGAGTAGTGATTAGGGATGTTACTACCTGGGTACTTTGAATCCCGAGACCCGAACCGTCAATCCTGGGTCCCGACCGGTACCCGAAAGGCCGAAACAGACGCACTTACAGCGAGTAGGCTATGCTAACGTACGGGTCTCATGACGAATATTTGAATTTTAAATATATGCGGCTTTTGTAAGTTTTGTTAATTAACGCGTGTATTATGTTAAAGTGTTCTTAATAACATTGTTGAGGTAATAAAATGCATGTTGAAAAGAAAATAAAGATTGTTGACAACATCCGTTTCCGGTTTGTGACCAGCATTCAGCACATAACGTAACGCATCACGTCGAGTTATATACACGGCAAATTGTTTACATATTTATTGCAGCACTCCGCCATCTTGGCCTTGTTGATGTTTCGGTTTATGTTTTGAATCGATCCTGTAAAAATCCTTTTCACAGTTTCTTCTCCCGAACAAATTTTACTGTCCCTTAAAAATTTTTGGGTAGCTTTCGGGTAGTTTGAAACCCGGGTTCGGGTAGTTTTTCCGGGTCCCGGGACCCGATTAACATCCCTGCTAGTGATACTATTACCACCTGTGTTATAGGTAGCATTTTTCCGGTGAAAAGGTTTTCAACAGTTTGACAGTTGGTCCATCGATTTTTAGCATGGCATGCTGCTATATAGCATGACGTCCATCCTTCTCTCTGTCTGTCTGCCTGTCTGTATTGTTGGTGGATTGTGATACACAAAGTGCAGCAAAAAGTGGAAATATGCACATGACACGATAGGTCGGTGTTTTGGCATGCAGAAACTAACCTGGATCGTAGTATCCTGTCAACCGGAATTCTATGGTGGAAGACGCATGGGGTTGCATTCAGAAAGCATTTGTTTACAAATTAAACTGCGATTGCTATGGTTACCAGTTAGTTCAAGTTCAAGGAAGCTTATTATTTTAAATTAATTTCGTACAGTCTTTGCTGCCATGCAGTAGGTGAGCGTCGTCTCTTGCTGTGCCTGAAGACCTAGCAGTACAGGTGTAGCTGTTCAACAGAAACACAAATAAAGATTATTGAAATAATGTATAGATTTATTGTTGAGTAGTTGTTTGACAAGTGAAAGGGTTTGTTGCGTTGCACAGTGGTAGAATGTCGGTATGTGGCCGGTGAACTTTCCCGTGTCCCACACTCAATTTGCCGCTGATGGGTGACCACTGACCACTATTGTGCGTAAACCATCCGCTACAGGTCAGCCAACCAGGCCAACTCAGCCTTTCATCCTTTTGGGTCACAAAAGAGTAGTTAGCTTGAATTGGACGTGCTACCGTGTATACAGTTGGCGCCATCTGGTGAAAGCTGTGGAGGTTACTTCAAGCCTGGCGGAAAGTAATGGTAGCCTACTGCTGGATGGATGGCTTAAGGTCACTTGCGGGCTGACTGCCTGTACATTGGGATCAGTTTTGGGCCAGTGCTCGCTAGCGAGTACGGAAAACCTTACCTATTTTTAGTTGGCTGAAAATTGATTAGTAACTAATACAGCTTGTAGCATACTGATGCGCTGACACTGTGTGAAATGTAGGTGTGCTTTGCTGACTACGGGACAGTGGAATGGATCAGTACACCACTGCGGCTTTTGCGGTAGACAAGTTATTTGTTACAACAACAACACCCATTTTTGTTAACAACCCTTTGTCCTTGGCTACCCAGGTGAGCCGGTACTAGAAAGGTAAAACCAAGCTGAATTTTACTGAAGTGAGAGATGGTAGGTGGCAGTGGCACCATCGGGACGATGCGCAAGTCTGCACCTCGCTCCACACAGATAACCATGCCAGCATTGCACCGCTAAGTTTTTTACAGGCCAGATACCCTTTTTGCCACCCAACCAACAGCGTCAAAGCACAGAAGGCATAAACTATTTTTTGTTAGTTGGTGTAAGTTAGTTATTTACGATAAATGCGCATATTAACAAAGATATTTGTTAATGTGGACATTGTGGTTTGCTGCGTTGCCTGAAGATATAAGAAATACAGTAAAATTTAAGGGTCAAGCGATGAAGAGTCGTCATGAAGGCAGCAACAGGTTTGCATCAGGAGTCCAGTGATGGTGATGAATGAAGAAATTGGACTTGTTCAGATCATTGCTTTGACGCTGCTGGTTTGGTGACTCAAATGAATGTGGTCTCTAACAATCTGTGCCACGTATTCCCCAATATTTTTTTGTAACAACCTCGAAAAAAATAACTGAGGAGAGACCAGCTAACCCAGGTTAAAATAGATGTTGGTAACTGGAAATCTGTAAGTTAAACTGTGAGCTTATCAGTAGATTGTTTAGTTTATACGTTAAAAGACTTGCCGTTTAACCCTTTTTTGTGTATTTTTCTAGCTCAGCAGAAGTGCAAAGTATTGAAATCAGCATGTGTGTCTTAACTGAGCAACAGCCCTGTATGGGTTTCTTTGCTAATGTGCCCTGGGTACATTTGCTAATATCGGCGCTATATAGATAGTTGGCTTGTTTAATTGTTTACTTAACTTCTTTACTTACTTCCTTTTATCTTGTTTATTTTTTATTTATATTTTCCTTTGAGAATAGGCCTGCTCTGTTTTCAGGCTGGATGTTCTAAGAGGCGGCTAAACCTGGGTTTTTCAGTTGGTTCAGTTTATTTTATGTTTTTTTGTGTTATTGTTTAGTAGATGACTGCATTTACTGCAGCTCATTGGCTGGGATGAAATCTGATACCTGCAGTTGCCTGGTTGTGCTTGTTAGAGAAAGATTTTTAAACCTGCCATTTCAGGCCATTGCAGCACGTCTGGCTAATGTGAAGCCAGTCCACAAGGTATTGTTGTTTTTTTGCATCACTGAATTATGCTGGTATTTTGTTGTTGGTGGTGTTGTGACATTGCCGATTATCATATTTATGTTATTCCTGTGCAATAGACAACTTCGGAGGAATGATGACTGTTTGCAGTATAACAGCGTAGACATCAGAACCGTTCTGTACAGTAATAATGTTGTAACCTATCTTACCTAACAGAATGACTCAAAACATTGCGAGTAAATCTGCAGAGAGTGGATTACATTTTGGCAGTGACGTGAAACTGTTAGTCGTTGCTGTTGCCACACTGAGACTGCTATGCTTTTCATTGAAGAACGCTACACTCCAAAAAATATCCGTATATTTATGGATATTTTGTGGGAGTTTTCCACATTTTAACGGAACCGGTACCATATATGCTTGTATCCATAAATTGACGGAGTAATGAAGCCTGGGGCCACATTGCAATGTGGGCCTGCGGTTTTGTGTTGAGTGGTCAGCTGATCCTTGTACTTTGGGTATGTCTTAACTAACGCATCGCCCTACTGGTCTCTATCAATCCCATATTACTTGACAACTAACCCTGACCCTAACCCTACTGACCTTAATCGACCAATAATCCTGAACCGTAAACCCTAATTTATTGCTCTTTTTGCACATAAACTATGCCATTCGCAACCGTAAACAAAGACGTAGCAAATGACATCAGATTGTAAGGAAGTAAGTGATTTTCTAAGTCTCTGGTGCCTATTACCTTTATGATGTTTTTGCCCTGCCTCTGGGTTTAACAGTTTCTGCTTCGTAATTGTGTAATGTTGTTTTGTTCATTTTTTAAAGATGCAACCATATCATCTGTTCTTGAAAATTTTATTTTGTTGTCCGATATTTGCTGTAGCTTTTCTGATGTTTTGTGGTATCTGTCGGCAGTCATGGTCAGATGCTGCTTGTTCACGGTTCATGACACTTATCGAAGAAAAAACTCTCTATGCTCAGATAACGGACATTGAGGTCAGTAGACTTAACGATTCCTGTATTCTTATTTTGCGTAAAGGTCTGATGACAACAGCCTAACAGTTTACTACATAGTACTTGTGCGATGCAACTGTTGAAAAAGACTTATTTTAGAATTGGTATTAATTCTGGTGTTAGGTCGCGCTTTGCTTAACCGGCCTATAGTCATCCAACATTTCCTCCAACCGTCTGTGCGTGTGTCTGTCTGTCCAGTGCATTGTGGCAAACAGCTGATCGGATATAGCTGCTGTTAGGGATGGTAGATCGGATGGGTCAAGGGATGAGGTAAGTAGTTGGGTTTGGGGATCGGTCCATGGGAGGGGGTAATTTTGGGGGTGAATGTTGGCGCCCCATTGTAACTGATGGGGAGTTTGATGCGGCCTGTTTCCACATTACTTTGGGCAACCTTGTTAGTATCATCCAGATCATAATAGTATATATACCGATGATTTATGTTGATAGAGTGATGGCTCTGTGGTGTCTGTGAGTCTGACGGACACGTCTGGCAAAGATGATGTGCACATCAATGACGTTTTGGTGAAAGAGAATCACGCGAAGTATTCGGTACGACTTAATTGCCATTACAGAGCACATACTGCGGAGTTTAATTCTTGCAGCCTATAAATACATCGACATACACACACACACACATACGCAGATGTACGGGAGCAGCGAACCCATTACACGCTTTTTTCATAGCAAACCTATGACAGCATGTGTTTGCAGTGTGTCATGGCTTTGTGTGTCTTATGCGTGTAAATGTCATGGATTCGCTGGCCACATATGCACACACACAGGCACACACATATATACAGGGTGCACCAATAAAAAACAATCCCCTAGAAAAAAATGCTGTATTTCATCCATGGCAGTACGGATTTGAGCCAAACTTTCAGATTTTGTATGTGAGTATTCACATAACATATTGTGCAAATTTTATTAAAATAACTGATACAGTTACTCAGATACAACAGTTTAAACTTTAAACTTCACTTTTTCAAGTGGACATGCACTTGCACATTGAATATGCACGAATAGCAGATCAGATTTTTTACAGTTTTTCATCAACAGTTCAAATGTTTCAATCATGAATGTCAAACGCCTTTAGCTCACTCTGTATTTAAACAGACTGTTCTCAATGTCAGTGCTCAGCAGTTGCAGCAACACACTATCAAAATCTGTCGCAAAATGATACAAATTGTCTTATCAATGAACTCGTGAAGCAAGTCTTTCTGTATCACAGACATTAATCTGGCAACTGCCTGTCATCGAGCACAAAATCGACAGGCATGGAGGTCTTCCATGGTTCGTCCATTTTTCGATGATGATGATAATGACTTCAGAAATTCCTGTTTTCAGATTACTAGTGTATATGGCATACTAAAGGCTTTGGCATTGATATGCTATATAAATTTACATTTTACATTACATCATAGCTGGGTTGGCTGGCTGGTCCCAGGAAATTGGCAGATTGCTAGAGCTGTATGTGTTCTTTCTGATATTTAGTGAAATATGTAAAGTAAAGTAAAAAGTAACGTAAATGGAGTAATGCAGTTTGCAAACATGCCTCACAGCTACGGGAACTCACATGCCATATGGGATCACAGTTACCTGCCACCTAGCAGAGGTGACATTCATGCCTTTACCTCAGCCAATTAAGGCTGGTACTCGACTAGGAGGGATGCAAGGCTGAGTTGACCTATTTCGCTCGGTTACATACTGAGGTAGTATACCCGCCCAAAAACGGGTCACCC
>Ga0209782_1000715_pt1 | contig 15433 bp, 8 predicted proteins | sample WorMetmaBAHAMAS1_FD_187390 | JGI IMG/M metagenome (GOLD analysis project Ga0209782, IMG submission 187390) | Marine gutless worms symbiont microbial communities from Max Planck institute for Marine Microbiology, Germany - Inanidrilus... | ecosystem: Host-associated > Annelida > Digestive system >...
ATATATATGTTTGTATCTGTCTGTCTGTTTATCTGTTCGTCTGTCTGTCTGGACTAATCCAACTAATTAGAAAACAAGGTGGTCAGCATTGATGGCCTTTCGGCCCTTCTGGCAGCCTTCCGCAAACAAACTTGTTAATTTCATTATTGTATTTATCTATATTTCTGTTTGTGGAAAATAAATTCTTCTTCTTCTTGTTCCGGTAACCGGACGAATAGCCACAGCGGGCATGATACGGGCAGAGGACTCGCCCGTCAGAACTCATTGGATTGGATTGGAGCGTTACATTTATGAATATTTAATCTTAAAAGCCATTCATCGGACCAGTTTAAAAAAAGTCATTACTGATTGTACTTTTTCCCGATCAAATGTTAGAATTATAGCACAAACGCATGCCAACAATAACCTTCGTCGCCTTTTCTCACCATATCCAAAACCGGAAGCAAAATACCAAATACTGCCGAAAAATACATTTGTGTTGAAACCTGTAAATGCACTAAAGTAAGTAACGTCAGGACGTCAGGATCATCGTGTATCTTAACTGTTCGAACTTTGAACTTCGGTGTTTCTACTTTCTACTTTTAGTTATTCTATGGGTTTTTATTTGTGATTAATATTATATAATACACAAATAAAGTTAGGTAGTAAAACTTATAAAAGTTTTGCCGTGGTTGGTTACTCACGCGGTGAGATGCTCGACTGCGATGGTGTACTATAATTTAGTTAGCAGAATGCATAACGCAGTGGATGTGACGGTGAGGTCACCTGAGGTCAAATATTAACCACGTCCGTGGGACACTAACGGCTGTTGGTAAAATACGGAATTGCAGCGTGCGGCAGATGAAATGCGAAATGCAACGTGTGGAAAGTTAATGCTACCAGTCAACAAGGTGGTCCAAAAAATTGGCACAATTTTTTACGTCTTAACTTTATATCAAATATTAATCGATTTATGAAATTATTTTATCGTCAGAATCAGAAGAATGTACCCATACAAGTACAGCTGTTATTTAGTGTGCTGCATATACACTGCTTGCTAACTTACGGATATCAGGTGCCCTGTTATACTGCACGTCAACATGTAATGGAGAAAGGACGGTAACCAGTCGTGATCTCTGTTGTTGGGATGGCCACACTGCCGTACCCTATAGTTCCACGACTATTGACGTCTGCCATACCAGCACATCTACCCGACATCCACAAAATCGTCAACTTCGATGTGAACAGGGTACAGCCATTAATGTTCCTGTGTGCGACGAAAACCGTATCGGATGGTACGGCAACGCATCGGACCTTTGACAAAGTAAACACAACAGTAACAGATCACCTACATGCACACTTCAACAATATGTGTGTAAATATCGGTTAAAATGTCAGTCAAAAATGTCAAACATAAGACAGAGAAGTCCACTTTGTTGACGAGTTCCGTGACATCTGATGCACCACATCAGGCGCATCGGACTGTACACGTAATTGCAAATGTCGCGTAGGCCTACTATGGCTCTGTAGATAGAAGTTTAGCAAGTATTATGAGATATTTTACATTATGTAGTATATACTTCAGTAGGTCCGATTCGCTTGCTGTGGTATTTCGTCTGACTGAATCTTCCTCCCATCAACATCAGAGCTATGGTGTCACACAGATCACCATGGCCACAGTTTTTCAGCCAGGAGTGACCAGCGTTGATCGGACTGACACCAATTACATCATGATGTCACTGCACTACGGCAGCTGCTGTATCCATGAAGTCCTACCTGTGGGAACGAACCTGCCCACGAATTAGGAGCGACGTGCTGTTTGGCTCCTGGCCGTCTGACAGATTCTCTCACGTGAGGGCACATCTGGCAACAAGCAGCATCATGCAGTATCTTTTCAGATCGAGGTGTTGAGAGCAAAGAGCGATACTGTAGAATATCGATCAATTGATGTTTTGATGTATCAGTAAAGATATCTAAAATGAGATTTCAGTGTGCTGCCAAACTCTACCATCAACAAATTCCTCAAACACGTGGCTATCTCGGTCTCAAACACATTCCCACGGCACTGCATCCAGATACATGCATGTCCACTGTAATTTATTAAAACAGTGATAACAATCATACTATGTCATGCGGATCCATACAGTGCTGTGCTGTATGTGGATAATTGAACAGCCATCCACACAGTCAAATAGCCTCAGATAAATGTAAAATGTCTAGATAGTTTCCATTTGTCTGAGGCTGCTTCAGTGACTGCATGGTAGAATATCATTGTACTTGTAGGATAACGGACTTTGAGAAGCTCTAAGAAGCTTATGATGTCTCATTCTTCTACTTGTCAAATCTCTTCTTGACTGTAGATGCATCCACAATATGGCTTGGGAGTCTATTCCAAGGACCCACGACTCTGGCAGAAGTAGTTCCGTCTCACTTCTAAACGGCTGCACTGTGTGGCCAGCTTGTAACGGTGATCTTGTTGATCGTAGCTGGTCTGATCGAAGTTGAAGAAATCTTCTGCTCGAATATTCTCCTTGCCAGTTATTATCTTATACGTTTCTGTCAGGTCGCCTCTTTGACCTAATAACCAAGTACATCTTATCTGCATGAACAGTGCATTTGTCACTGGATTACTTTATTTTTTTGCTAATACTGAAGTCTAAAACTTAAGTTTAAGACATTTAACCAGGTTTTAGCCATTCATATTAAGCTTTGGTCTAAAACTAGAGTTTTAGACTTTAGTTTTAGCAAAAGATAAAGTGACGCAGTTACTTGTCACTTTTCATAGAATATTTAATCATTTGCTAATATGATTTGGTTGTCTGCTTTATAGGTTGTTATGTCCATACAAACCTTTTGCCGATTATGTGTTCATCTTATTCAGAAACCATCAGTCAGATATACGTCGGCTTTTCGGTACCATATGATTCTTCGTGAGGTACTACTGTTTATTTAGCATAAAGCGATAATGTATAGTTTAATGTATAATGTATGTTATCGTGTGACACTTAGAAATAATGGATAGTATGGTCTGATTTGCTTATACTGTAACTAAAAATTGATGTAAAATTGGTAGGTAAATTAAGCCATGATTAAAAAATTCATATTTAACATTTGTAATAGTTAGGGATTGGATATGGTTATGTACAAAGAATTAACATGAGTAATGAATAAGGACTGGTAACACTGTGTACCTGCAAGTAGTTACCAGGTACTTCGTCTAGTTACAATTTGTGTGGTAGACATAATTGAAAGATTGGGGACATAATTGTTGTCTTGTCACTTCTGTGTGAAAATCTTAGAAAAAGCTGCTAATTGAACTTAAGCTCATGCAGTTTTGGTGATAATATTTTGTTTTGATGGCAGTTTGCACATTTTTGTGTCATTTACATGTGGTCTGCTAACAGCACGAACTGTATAGAAGTGTAGTAAAAAGATTTCAATTACTGTTGGTGACTTCAAGAATGTTTATGATGTTCTTTAGCCTCAGCCAGATGACATTACTTGTGTACAAGGTGGCATACCAGTCATCAGACCACCAAATCCTACATTAACTGATGTGGTTGAATCACATGATCCCGAAGAATGGAAGTTTGTAGAAGCTCTTCTGCCCAACAAGATAGTTCCCGAACCTCCAAAGCACTCTTCTTATCCAACCCCATCAGGCTGGGTGCCCCCAAAAGGTTGGTGTTACTGAATAAAACATATGTATCTAGTGATTACTTTTTGAACTCGGCATGTTGTCTGTGAATGAGTTACACAAGACTCCAGTGTCAAAATTTTTCAAGAGCCAAATCAATCAAACTCTTTTTGTTACAGTAGCATAATAGAATGCATCAAACTGACCTTTTCACCCACTCAATATATGTTGACTGATGGTGACACTTAACTGAAGTCAGACTATGGCAGTAAAAACTGGTGCACAGCCCACAGCATCTGTTCGTCATCTTTTGATGGGCTTTGTTTTTGATTCAGCGTCTCCATTGCTGGCAGTAGCATTTTGTTACTTTTCTTGCATAACAACACTGGGATATATGAATGGAAGCGGTCTGTTGTGAAGTCTAGGAATACTAGGCTGGTGGTCGTATGATTGGCAGACTACATCATTACTACAGCACATGCCTCGCTGCATTCCTGCACCACTACAGTGGTCGTCGTTGAGACTTTTTGTTCTTACAAACAAGCTCAAACTTTGTTGTTTCGTCAATTACAGCCTATAAAACAAAAAAATATATACTGCAATATGCATAGTTGTTTTGTTTTAGATTATCGTTTTATTTTTTGTTAACATAATACAGTATTAAGACGGCATGGAGGTGATGCAGGTAACACCATTGTTAGTCTAAACTCCGTAATTTAAATGCATTAGTTGCTGTCAACCAGGGCATGGGGGAACTAAAACTTTGCTCCAACAAAATTCTCCAGTTCATCACATTGATTTGATATAATACTATATTGTTATTATTGGATGTTAGTACTAAATCTATTGACTCATTTTATGTACCCACGATGTTGACAGAATGTATAAAGCGAACACCAGTGATGGTCAGGCAATGTCCGCAATCCACATGTCCAGTCTCCAACTATCAGATTTTTGGCAGAATTGGTTGGAATGTTTCGACTCTTGAGCAGTATTTCTGTAAAGTTGTATAATCAGACTGACTCGCCCATTTTCGTTCCACCCTTGAACTGTCTGCAGTGATGTGAAGCATTCACAACTGTTGATTGATGATTGCAAATTACCTCAGTATTAAGAATAAAAACAAATAATTAAAAAGTGAAGCTGAAGCATAGCACGATAGTGTTGAACTTGCTGAAGAAATCAAATAATCAGGGTCATCTTTCTAAAGTTCTCTTGTGTTGCAAACTAGCTGTGAATTTCCTTGCAAGTTTTCTGTTGTCCACCTGCTATAGAACATCACACCCACAGTACTGCATATTTTAGTTTCATGAGTTACAATAAATTTTTTGACTTAGGTTCGGCTTCGGCCGACTATTGTGCACATTTTGCAATTATATTTACTTATTTACTTACTGATTGTGTGCAGAACATGTAGACACACCATATCGGGTACGCAGAACAAGGTTTCACAATTTGCCAGTCTACCACACTGTTCTGAATGGTGGAAATCGACCTTTCACAACAATATGTAAAGTTGAAGGTGATATATGGGTAAGATAGCCTAAATTCTTAAAAGCAAGATTGTATGGTACTTGCATGTTTTGCAAGTGATTAACATTTTCGTGTATATATAATTTTTGAAAGAACGTTGTGGTGAGTCCCATCCATCAGATGCCTGCTAAACTTTTAGTCTTTGACTTACTTTAAAATTTATATAAAGGTGTTGTTGTCAAGAGGTCTTAGTTGGAGCAGAATGCTCAATGAGCATGGTGTTTTTGTTTATAAGGATGTTATAGAGGACTGAAAAGTTTCATCAGGTTGACTATATTTAATCATTTATTTACAACCAAAAACTAACATACTATTATCGACGTTTCGACTTCGACTCTGATGCCTCCTTCAACACTGACTTCTAGTTGATATGTAACAGCTTTTCCCGTACGTGGCTCAGTTGGTAGCTTCCGTCAGTTCAGGTTGTGAGACTTTTATGATCCAAATTGCCTCCCTTATGAGTCTGTCTAGTGTATTGCCTGATCGATCACCTTGATTCTGTTACATGGTTCACAGTGAAGATATGATCCCCCTGATTTAAGGCTTGTTGCAGATGCTAACTGCTCATCCTTTTTGCTATGGTACTATGCACTACTGTTATGCTGTCTATTTCTTTTCGGTGTTCTTTTATTTTTGTGCTCAGTGGTCTGTCATTTTATCTTGTGTAAACACGATCACGATTCTAATAAGAGGTGGTACATAACTCATCTTATATCTGTCTGAATTGGTTGTACTTTGTATGTATAAGCTGTAGAAATGTATTAAGTGCAGTATATTACATTGTGTGTAATCATAGTACATCAAATAGTTTGTCATCTTGGTATCTTGAGTGACATATTTGCCTACGTGATATTTTTTACAGCTTCGTTATTTTGATAGGCTGTATGTATTCTTGTATTATAATTTTTTTGTTGTTAAAGAATTATAGTGTAAACTGAAGAATTGTCATGTAAATTGCTAGTAACCAATATGTTTCAGGCACTTGATGCTGACGTTCGAGAATACATGACGGAGCAGACCAACAAAATCACATACACACGAGTAGATGAGATCTGTCGTAAGCTGTGGATCCGAGGCACACATCTGGAGTTGATTTCGAAGTTTTTAGTTTCTAAAGGGATGTGAACAGTCGTCATTCAGTGGCACATATCTAAGTTGACATTTCTTCAATAAAACAAGTGAGAGGTTGCTCGACAACTGCTTCTCTGTTATGCACTAAGAGACGTGAAACTAACTTTAACAGCTTGCTTGATGAATAATGGCAACTTTGTGCTCTGCGGCCAAAATAAAGCATGGCAGTAGTTGGTCATTAACTAAAAGATATCAGTTAGTCTCGATACATTTCCAACGTGCCATTTTTATAAGAAACAAGGTTAATTAATTTTGGCGGTAACATGTAGTATGATGCTAAATGCATTAGTATGGTGGTATATATACATGTAATGATTTCAAGTGTCTATTAGCGAGTATTCTGATTTGCAGTATGCAATAAGCCTCAGTGGCATTGCCTCACTGTTGCATAAAATAGTGTTCTTATGATTAATTGAGTTTCCAAGGTCCATGACCACAGACCACACAGGACTGGAGCTCATTTATCTTGCTGTCATCGTGGTAATTTCTGTCTTAAATTATCTTGCTTTTAACATCAAGCCAATCTTATTGTTTAATGTTTATTTCTTGTCCTGGGGTCCACCTCGTACAAAGTCTTCATGAAAATTTTAGAGTTATCCTGCACTTTCAACATGAAAGAGAGAACACACATTACACAATATGCTCATACAAATATGTGTGCAAATTTATCTTTCAACCATTCTAATCAGCCAAGAGATATGCTTTGTGAAGCCAGTGATATATGCACAAAACAGTTAACACAGAACCCACTGTTTTAGCAGTGAATGTGGATTAGTCAGTCACAACTGTTAAAGCAATTCTGTCTCCAGCAGAACATACATGAAGTTCACACCGCAACAAACTAGTATGCGATAGCTAGTATAACGTACGATCTCATCTGCCCACTGACGGATCAACAAGACTGAGCAATTTCAACTGGATGGAGTCGGCAGCTTAGTGCTTCATGATCCACTTTGTTGTGATGTTGCTGGTTGGACAACATGAATCCACTGCGTGAAAACCGCAAATACCTAAACCAGATTCTGACCAGCATATATGAGAGAAGTTAAAATGAAAAAGAGCAACAACGGAGCATAAGTGCACAAAAGCAGTCATCACCACAGGCCTGCCATTCGCATTATCTGAGCATGTGGCTGGTTTCGTCGAGCATGATTCTTAGCCTGTGTTCTCTTCCACGCCTCTGCAGTAACGCCGTAAGCAAAAAACGGCAACCGCTTAGGTTTCTGAAGTTTGCAGCGTCCACCAAAGTAGAGGCGCCTAAAGTCGACAAGCAAATCCTCCTCCTCGTCTTTTAGTTCAGTTTCAGACACTTTGCCATCTTTTGGAGAAGCCACAACTACAGGCAGATTTCCCCTCTCTCTCCGAAACTCTACCACGTGATAACCCATTCGATCTGCCAGCTCGGTGTGCGTCTCCTGTTAACACAAGCACAGCACAAACACACACACATAACAAAGCATTCAAGTCACCTGCAGCAGTATCTTTAATCTAGATAGTCGACAGGAGGCATTGGGTTATTCCCAAGAGTGGTAATAAATGAGTAATTTCTCATCTGAATTTATCCATGACAGTGGTAGCACAGCCGTATGTAGGATGATCAGTGGCAGCTGTGACACACGTGTCCATCTGCACTGCAAACTGAAAAAGGCTCAAGCTATCAACATCAAACTTGGTATACACACAGTAGTGCATGGCAGTCATTCGGCATGCAGTCACCACAAGGTCAAAAGTCATCAGATGCCCTGCCGCGAGAGTAAGCATGTCCATAGGAATGCTTAGCTTTCTAGTCTCATACTAGGTTGTCCGGCACAGCAGCTAGGGCGTTGGACTAGTGACCTACACTCGGTCGCTCCATTGTCATGCAACAGTCCCATGCAAGTCAGTAACACACCCGCCTCTGTTTGCAAAATGGTAAAATCTGGGACTGGTAATGGCACTGACATTCCAAAACTTGGAAGGTAACCACTGGCCTGACAGAAAGTAATGGAATCCTACCGTTGGGTAATGGGGTACAGGTATACATGTATGACTAACTGATTACTGTCATCTGTGGGCTGTTTGCCCAGTAAATCAGGGAATAGCAGACCACACGGGTCTGGAGCTCATTTATCTTGCTGTCATCGTGGTAATTTCTGTCTTAAATTATCTTGTTTTTTTTTAACATCAAGCCAATCTAATTGTTTATTTCTTGTCCTGGGGTCCACCTCGTACAAAGTCTTCACGAAAATTTTAAGAGTTATCCTGCTAACAGAGAGGCCAACTAAAGTATATACATACACTGCTCCACACAAGAACCGTTTTACAGCCACAAGTTAACACGTGTTGACTGACTCCCCAGTTAACGACTGAAGAATTCTGTCGGAGCAAAGTTTTATTCCCTGTACTTGCTGACTGCAACTAGTGCACACAGATTAGGGAGCAGATGCTAGATTTCTCTCAACGGTGTTAGCAACAACATCACCACACTCTATACCAGCACATAAGCTCCATTATTGTGCAAAAACATCATCTGGATAAAAAAACCCAAAAGCTTCTTTAACCAATAAATGAACACCATTTTGAACATCAAATTTGGTAAAGTGTGTTACCTGATGTACTAAAGCATCGAAAAATGCACGGACAATTGCTTGGTAGTTTTTCGTATTGGCTTCCACCTTGCAGTAAAGATCTTTTATACCCATTACCTCGGCACACGCTTTTAATGCTCGGTGACACACCAGTCCATAGCCTGGTTAATTAATAGCATAAACAGCAACACACATAACAAATATCATAAGCACGCCACTCCAAATATGTCAAGTGAATTCAGTAACATTACAGTGAGTGAGTGACTTGTTTCTTAATAACACATTAGGACATGATAGGCAACTCAGTAAGACCCTCAGACACTGAATTTGGCCGCTGTGCCAAATTTTTACATGTCAGTGGGTCACCAAGGTCACTGGCAATATAACCATTCGAAAGAGCGTATGTGACTTCCTATTTAACTTTAATAGTAACTATGCGTCTTATCTTCTACTGTTTTCGAGTTATGGTCCCTTGGGCTATCGTGTGGTGTTGTTTGTGTGATCCCATGTTTAGCTGTTTTGATGCAATACTGGTGTGTGACAGACAGACACATGACGACAGCATATACGATGCTAGCATACAGTGTAGTATTGTGCAGTAAAGAACTGAGTTATGGTGTAGTGGTCTATCTGGAGAGAAGTGCAGATGATTAGCATATGGTCCAGCTGATGACAATTACGCCCTTCTTTTCTGCATCATTAAAATCTAGAATGGGTAATTTACCATTCTGGCACCGGCTTACCCGGATTAACCTTGAAAAGAGACCATTAAGTAGGCGTCTGTCAGTCTAGTTTCTGGGGTTATTGGTTTTATTCTGCAAGAATATACCAACTACAGTAGCAACAAGATAAATACTAGTTAGGTTAATGTACAGAACTAAAGTAAATAATACACTGCTTCTGCGTAAAGTTACCGTTTTGTGCCTTGTGAATGAAAACCTTAGAATGGTGGTACTCAGTGAACATGTCGTGATAAACTGCAAATAAACAGCATATGTTGCATTTATCATTAATAATGAAGATTGTACGCTTTGCTTCACCAAATTATCAATGTTGGCAGACTGGATTTGCTCCAGTCATTGGAACTTACAACAAAACACCCTTGGAGATTTACAGCTATTATAGGCAACTAGTGTACAGCATTTTTAGCCATGCTATGCAGTGAAAGCAGCTCTATAGAAACCCTGCAGCACTATTGTTGGGAATTATGTTTCTACAGACTAATGGCTTAAAACTTGACAACAGTTCCACTTAGACCTTAAGTCACCATAGAATACTAGGCCTAATAGGACCTAACAGGAACTCATACCTTGCCAGTAAGGTGCAACCATCAGCATAGTGCCAAAATTCGCTTTGGCAACTAACTGACTCCAGTACTCGATATCTCACAAACTGTGCATTAGGTGACATGCTCAACACGAAATCACACACAGCAAGTTGATCGGCACCTCCTGCTCCTCTGATGATCAGAAGTGCTTTCGATAACTTAACTGATCAACAGCAATGCAGCTTTTACAGCAAGCTGACTGGACTACTACTAAGTAAATTCCACGACTGTCCTTTATTGGAATACCGCTATCGATTCAATTACACAGAATTACAATATTACTGCCACTCATATGCACTAAATCCCGCGACTGCTACAATGAAACAAACTGACAGCTGCATGTCTGGTCTTCTCTTGCATGCTTGACAAACACTGGCTGACTTTCATCTTTTATTACCCCAGTACTAGACACATAATGTCTTACTGAAATCAGAAAAGTTATCTCAGGTTTTAATGAACATACCTGTGTGATCTTCAAATCTTGGAATATAAACGAGTCTTTGAGCGGCTCTGTTCTTGGCCTGTTGACAAATCAACAGGTACTTGCTATATAATAATTACAGTGATAAGCACTGAATGTCCATCTCTACGCAATGTATCATTTCAGCTACAAGTCTCCACATAATCATCTGCATTAGTACTGGCACTGCTAAGTTACAAACTATTGCAGAAACAAAGATACTGGATGAGGTCAACTTTGGCAAGTCTAAAGGCTAAGAGTAAAGGCTTAGACCAAAAGATATATATTTAACACAGGGAATTCCCAAGTTAAGACTGTTTGGTTCAGCTTAGCCTTGAGACTTGGCGGAAGTTAACCTCACCCACTGTTGCTAGTAACAATAGCGACAGCCCACATTGCCGCTAATGCCCGCCACATAGTACTGAACATTCAATCGTATTTGCCAGGTGGCGTCCATATGTATCCCATTTAACATGCTCCTTAGGCCCACATTAGCCTCCCCAAATGGCATCACAATTGGTGCAGCTGTTTTGAATGGCTCACTACTGTATCAAAGAGACTAACAGACCATGTGACATCGAAACATCTATAGCAACAGCTCGCATCTCTGCACCTAGTGCGACGAACTGTGGTCAGGAGTCTCCAGCATCTGCAACGTGTCTTTAACGGACGACCAATGGCTTCAGGCCAGTCTTCCGGTGCGCAATGGCGGTCTTGGACTGTGACATGTGTCATCGCTTGCATCGTCTGCCTTTTTGGCCTCCGCTGCGGGCACTTGCCAGCTCCAGGATCACATTCTGCACCGGACTCACCAAACCCATGATGATACGTACGACAGATGCCTGGCAACACGTGTGAGTTCGGGTATAGCCTTGCCTGAAGACTCCGACACCCACAGACAGAGGATATGGGACAGACTCAGAGTACGACCAGCTTCTGAGCAAGTACACTGACCCTTACCACCGAGCAAGACTGCTTGCCGCGGCAGCTCCACACAGTGGTGACTGGTTACACACACTGCCAATCAGTGCCTGTGGCCTTCACCTTGAAGACAGTGCCATCCGAGTTGCTGTTGGCCTCCGTTTGGGCTGTGCCATCTGCGAAACACATCCGTGCCCATGTGGCTCCACGGTGGATCCTCTCGGCCAGCATGCCTTGTCGTGTAAGAAAAACACAGGCAGAGTTCAGCGTCACGCCTGGCTTAATGATCTCATCCACCGTGCACTGATCAGAGCCGAAACACCAGCAGTCAAAGAACCGCAAGGTCTGAGCAGAACCGATGTTAAGAGGCCTGATGGTTTGACACTGGTCCCATGGCTGTCCGGTCGCAGTGCCACTTGGGATGTGACAGTGGTCCATACTCTGGCGGCATAGTACATCCAGCGGAGTGCAGTGGAAGCCGGTAGTGCAGCGTTAGCAGCATCAGAAAGAAAGTCTGACAAGTACAGCAATGTCACAGCCAGCCACATGTTCTACCCTGTAGCTGTGGAGACCCTTGGCGTCTTGGCAGATGAGGCACACGAGTTTATCTCAGAGATTGGCAGGAGAGCATCTCTGAGCACTGCCAACCCTCGTGAAACGACATTCCTGTACCAGCGGATCTCCGCGGCAATCCAGCGTTTCAACGCAGTCTGCCTGTCTAACACTTTCACAATTTCCGAGTCCCCATTGTAGCCGTTCCAGACACCACACACTTTGCTTAATGTCTCACTCCCTGGGAATGAAGTATCAGGGTCTAAAAAAAATAATTGTTGTACATGTTAACAACTGTCTTACTAGAAAACTGGCATTAAGTAATGTTTGATGCTAAAAATTTTGTTTAAAATGTTAAACCATGATTACTGCTTAATTTGGCCTGTACTCCAATAGGGCATAGAAAAGTAGCAACAGCAGACAGTAGATTCCTGTCATTGCATAATTTAAAATACAGTAACAAACGTCAAACAACGCAGCAAGCACTTACAACTCTAATTGCAGTTTTGCCAAGTCGAGCCCTTCCAAGACCAAAACCTTTAAACAAACAAAATAATACAATGAAAAAGGTTGAAACAGGGACTAGGAATCATGTAAGATCACTGGAAATAACACAGTAATTGACATGACATTATCATCTCATGCTATCACAGAAGCATAACAAAACTTCCAATCCAGGCATTTCAATGGTTGGCGGTTTAGTGCTGTGGTAGCGTCGTTCGTCGCACGAACGAAGTTGCTCAACGTTGAGCCCAGTTAGTGCTGGGATGAGTGACCGTCTTTGGGCGGGTATACCACCTCGGTATGTAACCAAGCCAACTAGGTCAACTCAGCCTTGCATCACTCTGGGGTCGCTAAATCGAGTACCAGCCTTAATTAGCTGGGGTAAAGGCGGGAATGTCACCTCTGCCGGGTGGCAGGCAATACTGTGTGATCCCATATGGCTCATGAGTTGTCGTAGCGGTGTGGTGCTTGTAGCACAAACTGCTATACGCTTCCTTATCAGTCACTGTCACTCACTGATTATTAAAATTCTGCATTTCTAGAATTGTAATTTATCACAAACAAAAAGTAATACTGTTAATAAAATCTGACATATTTTGCAAATATTTAATATTAACATTATAATTAGAACAATAGTACGATCGTCCGATAGTCGATACTATTGGTGAAAACATTCGGCTGATATGACCAACAGTTTTGGCCGAGACTCTCGTATCCTATCACCAGCTATGTATCATCGCTTAGCGCCCCCCAAACATGCACTGCCACATCAACTGACGTTTGCATGGTCATCATCATCCATACATGATGACAGCCGTGGCTGGACTGGACTGCCTTGGCTGTGCACCACGGATGTCGCTGTCTACCAAAGCGACATATCGACAGCCGACTGACTGAAGACGTGTTATCTGCCGTTACTTGACAGCATCTCACCCCCAACTTAACTGGTTTGCTTAATGAAGTTTTAGTATCTCGGTCTGTTTTCTCATTGCCTCTATTGCTGATATAACTTGGTCACCAGTACAATACACTGTTAAAAGATTGAACAGAAAGTTTATGATACTTTAATAAAATCTTAATGGTAATGACGAATTCAAGGTCTTCGTTGGCCATAAAGCACAGATTAGAGAGAGAAACTGGGAAAAGATTATGCTAATTAAATATTGCTGTCTACAGATTTCAGTGCTGATGTAGATGTCATTGTAGTGTGATAGTTTTCACTTGTGATATATTTGTTTGTGTACTCCAGTATGCTGACCACGAAGCAAATTAATAAAATTATTAAAATACAACTCTTGGTTTACATTCTTAACGGAATTTACCAGTCAGGCTGACCAAAGTAAACAAATTAGTTACCAGCTATGCCATTCTTGTTGCCGACCACAACAAATGCCGAGAACGACATCTTCCGACCAAGTGTTCCCGTCATGTTCATAACAGTTTTAAACTGCAAGTGAATAACAGCTCAAATGATAACAGGCACTGCTCATTTGGTGTAATTTCACTAACAAAAATTCTGTGCTGAAAATTAGTTCTAAATTCACATTACTAAATGTATACCCGTAATTTCTAGTACAGATTTTTGTAACTAACACATAACACCTACCTCAATGACGCGCGAGTCAAAACCATCAAATGTATCTACAGAAACAAATATAACAGTTTACATATAGGCCTATGGAAAGACAATAAATAATTTGTCAGTTAATCATGCAGGTTACATTATACAATGTAGCATGAAAAACATTTTCGCAATGCAGGCTCACGAAAACTAATCAAGTGAAAATGTCTTTACTACCCAATTTTTAACAATTAATAATAACTGTTAATACTTGGCAGACCTAGTAAAATAACCCAGTAAAGCAGCATTAACATACAATAATCAAAGAAGAAAGATGATAATCATATTTCAATTTTCAACAGTTGACCATACATACAGCTTACAAATGACACTTTTAGATGACAACTACTAGTCCATTTAGAAAAATGTCTAACGTTACGTACAATCACCAATAGGATCTGGAGGACCAACACTCTGGCCTGGAAACCTTGATCCTGACCAACCACGAAGCAGAGGAGGAAGAGACCGGTAACGAATTTTACTGGCTTCATCGCGTATGCGGAGTAATTCCTGTGCATAATCCGGATTAGGTGGCAACTGCTTTGATGTCATCACTTCAGAGCCTCGAGCTACTGGTGCATTTAATCCAGGCCACAGCATGTTTGCCTTACCTAGCAACAACGACGGTCACTAGTCAATTCAGTCATATGAAGTCTGCAGAACTGTGTCAACACTAAAGAGTGTTACAGCTGTAGAATTCTAAAGTTCTAATTAACATTCTAACAAATCACAATAAAATTAAACTGGTATTCTCATATGCATACGATGCTTTCATAGTTAGCTCAGTTCACAGCATTTTACAGTTCATGGAGGAAAGGGTAATATATTATGTCTTATTTTGTGGTCTGTAGTACCGGTAATCATGTCCATATTTTGTGCCATATCATTCTGATAATGTTGCACCGCTTCTAATATGCTGCTAATTTGCATGCAACTTCTAGGGTTTGACCAATACTGTGTGATCAAAATCCGATACCCAGTATTTGATACTATTGGCTGTTCTGATACTGATTACAATACAATAAGAGAGTAAATATAAGTAAGTAAGTAAGCTTTATTTGTCTTTGGTAGCCATAAGGCTAGATTAGTTACAATAATACAAATACAAAAATATCACTACTAATACAAATGTGCATACAAGCTAGGTTAACAAGTATATATAACATTAAAATACAATGAATATAAGTATATATATATATAT
>Ga0209782_1000716_pt1 | contig 15432 bp, 11 predicted proteins | sample WorMetmaBAHAMAS1_FD_187390 | JGI IMG/M metagenome (GOLD analysis project Ga0209782, IMG submission 187390) | Marine gutless worms symbiont microbial communities from Max Planck institute for Marine Microbiology, Germany - Inanidrilus... | ecosystem: Host-associated > Annelida > Digestive system...
CTTCTAGAAAAAGAATCTAATTTATGATCCGACTGTTACCCTTACTTCTGTAGTTGTTCTGTTTGCCGGCTGAATTTCAACGGGCGCTGCTGACCCAGTCGGAGCAGCAGCAGCAGCAGCAGCAGCAGCGCCCTGATTTGCCCAATGTTCCTGTGCAATAATTCGCGGCTGTTGACGAATGTCGCCCGCTGGTCTCTCGTCGGCCATCGCAGCACTACGCCGAGCGGACGCGGAGCCTTGACGCACGTGCATCTCTGCCAACTGATTGGCTACCTTCAACGCCTCAAGCTCCTCCTCCGCACCAATCAGTTTCTCCTGTAACTGCAGTCGCTGGTCGTTCAGTTCCTCGCGAGACTTGCGTTCTGCCTCAAAATCAGCTTTGTACACGTTTGCCTACAGCAAGAACACGCGCAGCAGTTGGAATAACTGGGCAGCAGCTGTCGTGTAAAGTACATGATAAAAACAGCTCATTAACAATGTGGAAAACACTTCACAGTCAGTTGCTATGCACATGATACAAAAGATTGTGAAGTTAAGATTTTCAAAAAATTACTAGTGACTTAGTAAGATTATTATTTCACTGTTTCACAAAAACGCAAAATTTTCAGATTAGGATAAGGTTCAGCGTTGGATTTAGGGTTGGAATTAAGACGAATGAAACTGCAAGACCAATGATTTCACAAAATTAGTAATAATTTAATAAAGTTAACAAATTACTATATACATATTTCGTGAAATCAATTAATGCCTATATTAAGGACTGTATGAGCATGACTCATCTTAATGTTTGGTGATGTTATTAAGCTACTAATGAAATAAGCCGGAGCATAATTGTTATTTTTTGCTTTTATTCCACATTTATGTGCATGATTTTACCAGGCATGTGTGTGAGGATGTGAAATAGATTTATAGTCATGAGCTGTGTTCTTCGGTGAAGAATGTGAATTTTTATAGCTATGCTACCAACTAATCATCTGTCAGTTTGAGAACTTTACGTCAAATGCCCGAGACACAAAGCTGGATGAGCTCTTACATTCAGCATCTATACGATACACAGACGACAGACAAGCATAGCAACCTGTGCTTGCAGTGCATCAATTTCCTGCTGCTGCAACACCAGCTGATTCTTCAGACCATCGAAATCCTTGACGCGCTGCTGAAGATCCTGTATCTGGCTGTCCTTAGTTCCGAGAACGTCTTCGGACATCATCAGCTGAGCCGTCAGACTGTCGAGCCGCTGGTCGTAGTCCCTCTTCAACACAGCTACATCACCCTGCACCAGCAGCATACAGTAGAAATGTGCACAGTTGGATGTGACGATGTTTGAACTTTGAATATTTTCAGCACATTCGACACGTCGACAAATGTTTTAAACACCTTTTTGTCGAATGCAAATTCCTGGCAAAGTCTTTGTTCTAACACTCATTTCATATATCATAAAGCAAACACCTTCAATAACAATACACACACACACACACACACACTGCCGTTTTATCGCCCTTTGTTCTGGACAACCCAGGTGTGCTGGTACCAGATACCAGAAGAGGCCAGTACCAGAAGAGGCTTATTTCCAGTAACAACACAGCCGGCCTAGGTTACATACAAATGCAGTCAGTATAATATGATGTATTTTCGGTTTTGTCCGTTTATTAGGCATAGTGCAACTGGCGCTTGCTTCCTGTTTTAGGCCATAAAAGTGGCATTCACATTCAAAATTGCATCTGAACAAGTTTTGACCAATTTTGTCACATCCCTACTTAAATACTCATATTTCCACCAACACCACCCATATTCTGACGGCTGTTTTCCAGGTTAACATAGGTCAACCGATTACCTCCCAGTTTCTTCCTTCAGATGTTCCAGAAGAGACTATACTGGTATCGATGTCGGAGATCATTCTTGTGTCAGAGAGCCAGCATAAGGAAGCAATCCACTCCTTCCCTGAGGAATCTGGTGGTTGATAAAGAAACGATGAGGCCAGGCCACCAGTAATGATCACTGTTTTGAGCTTTCTACAGTGTTTCTGACATGGTTGGCTGAAACGAAGGGCATGTGGTCTGAAACAATCTTCCACTTATCCTCGATGACCATCTTCCGGCATAAATGAAGAAAACTGACGGGGCAGGGGAGAACTGGCTAACTCAGGTTCATCTGAAAACGACTTAAAATAAATGCATTGGTGGTTGCACAGAACAGACCGTTTGAGAATAAGTGGCACAGATTGTCTTACTGGCCAGAAGCTTTTTCTATCACCACAACAATATTGTCGAAGCTTTGAATGAAACTGAAACACTTGACTCCAACCTGGGAAAACCACCCGCCGGTCTCATCCGTTCTTCATCTAATGTACCATCGAATGCCTGAAAAAAGGCACTGCTCTCTGTTTACCCTAGCTCTCCAACCATGGTATGATAACACTCAGTTTCACATGGACTATAGGCATCAGGCAGAAAACAGGAGATTTAGGGACTTCATGGACCCAAAGTAACAAGACCTCAGAACTGTGGCAACTGTACCAATTTCCAGTGAAATCAGTGCTGCTCAGACTACAAGGTGGGCCATCAAAGTCGAACATGGTGAAGCATATCTTTGTTAGTAACTATAGCCATGTTGACATTCTTGCAAATGACGTCAAATAAAACCAACTAAAAGTAAAAACACATATTATTTGTTAATGCCAGCAAATATAACATGTGCTGGTACACACTTATACTGAAAGAGAACACTTTCACTGTGAGACAAGTATCACGATTCAGGTTACATGGAAAAGTCAAGATAATGAACTGACCTTCTCGGCCTTTTTGTCACTCTCCACCAGCAGATCGTGATAATCTGAAAGCAGCTGATCATGTCGGGTTTGCAGTTGATTCAACTGATCTCTGTAAACACAAATGTCCAGTAATTCTAATTACTTAACTTTAGATCTGCATACAATCATACTATCAGAAGCATTTTAATGAACACACTTTGAGTCGGTCATCTTTGCCAACCATATTCCTACTGACAGCCTGGCCATGTCCTAACAAAAAGTGAGCTTTGTGCATTTCCACTAATAGTTAAATGACAACCTTTACATTTCTTTTGCACTGAGTATCCTGCGAAAAGCTGATGAGCTGTTAATAAGTTATTTGCTTTCTTTAATAACCACTTTTGATGCTCACAATATAAAGAATTTATAAAGTCACAACTAAAGGCACTGCACAAGCCTAACATAACAAAACTATGTAAGAAACACAGCTGCATCCTTGTCTACTTTCAGTTTCATTTTTAACGAGCATACTTCTCCGCTAGTATTACAAGTCTCGCTGGGTCTCCCGATGACGACTATTTGGTGCTTACTGGAGTGGAAATATCTACCAACAGAATGTCCTTCCTTGTAACAGACCAACAGCATCAAATAACTCAAATTACTATTTCGTATTTCACTCACACAAATAAGTGTATTTTGCTCCTGTATACTTGGTCCACAACGTTCCCGCTGTCCACATTCTGCTGCAAACTGTCTGTATGTTTTGTCTGTGACTGCGGCAATGTTTTTGAGTGTTAACAGCGACATGATGTCCACAGGTAATGTTCCAGCTGCATGCTATTGGTTGTGCCGTGTCATATGGTGGTGGGTGCCAAGACGAGTCCTTCACGTAAGGGGTACTCGAGTGGATATGATGAGATATATTCTCAGGAATACAAGAGACTTTTCTCTGTTCTGAAGTTGTGATCTTACGGCAGCATATATATGCACATTTACAATGCGCACAGTCGTCAAACACAAGGCTTAAATCTGAGGCATGAGCGTGCTCTGGGTGGCACAAGGGACACGTTAACATACAGGACTTAAAGAGGTCCAAACTGTGCACGGAATGGACAGATAACGGCAAGTTATTCCATACTAAGGGCAAAGAATAGCAGACAACTAAGTTGATCTCACGAACCAAACGTCCAAACTTCATGCAATTTGCTGTGCACACTGCATGTTACGATGGCACAGTTGTTCTATGGTGGTAGTGCAATAAGTAGATTTATGACACTTCTTTCCCCCAAGGACCCTACGGTGCGGGCGACACAATGCGAGGTGTGATAGTGTGGTTACGTCACAGACATGTCACTGTGATATGTTACAGCACGGAAGCCATGCAGGTTGTAGCATTCAGCCATGTTTAACTTCTTATGACGAGCAACCTAATCAGTTTGAAACGCATATTATCTCATCTGTGACTATTGCCACCTCCAATGTCAAAGACCACATTAACATACGTTTACATTTATTTACATTTTATTTATATTATAATATAAAAAAATTAGCAGTACTTACTGCAACATAGCATTTTTATCTTTTTCAACCTTTAGGGCCTTCTCTAAACCCTGCACGTGACTTTTAAGATTATCTATCATTGGCATGTGATCGACGCATCTGTCCGCTCTGTACAGCACATTCAAACACAACAGGAGAAATAATATAACAAACTGCTGCACTGGAAATCTATGACTATCAGCATTCCAGCTCCATGTCAATAGCATGTGCCGGATTCTGAAATGTGACATTACATTACAGACATGATACTGTGATGTTACAGCACGGAAGCCATGCTACGTTTAACTTCTTATGATGGGGCAGCCTAATCTAGATGGGATGTAAAAGGGTTAATGTGACACAAAGTCACAGACGCTACTGATCAATCTACCAGCTGCTGGGCTACTACCGGTGCCGGCATAATCAGCAATTACACGGAGATTAAAAACTGTGAAGTTGAAATGTTAACGGAATGCTGTGACGTTTATATTACTGGCTGTGACTGTGACATAAATACTAACTTGAGTTGAGCTGCTTTTAACTCTGTGCTCAGCTGTGCCATCTGTTTATTGGACATCTCTTGCTGGAAAAGCTAACACCGACAGCAACACACGCAAACATTAACGTTCTCACCGATTCACTAGTTTTCTACAGTCAGCAATCCCAACTAATTCAGTAACATGGACAGAACTAGAGCAACATGCACTTCTATAAAAAAAATCTTACATTTCATCACGCAAACTCTGCGAAAATATACACACGACCATTTCACAGCCATCACACAGCCAAACTGCATTAGCTGACACTAGAGTTTAAGAAGTGGCTTTTGCTGAGCAAATATTTGCGGCATGTATTCTCTTGCTGATAACAATTAGTACATTTTGACTCGTGAGAAGCTCAAGTTCTCCTCCCACAGTGTTACCTACACCGTCTTTATATTTCCAAGTCAGAACTCTGTATTATTATTATTATTATTCCTGATTCCGTCACCTCTGCTCCATCTCTCTGTGTCTTCCGGTCACGCCTCAAATCACACTTGTTTGAACGGTCATTCCCGGCTGACAGTTACTGACACTTACCTCCAGTGCTTACAAAGGACAGTCGTTTAGCAGTTTTTAACCATAGGCGACTTTAAATAATTTCTGTGTAATGTAATGTATTATTATTTTTATGGCAGGCGTGAAAATTGAAAGTTAAGCAAAATAATGACCATGGCGTGTTACTCGGTGTCAAATGTGCTAAGGAAGGCGATCGCATTCCCCCTTTGGAGTGCTATAGACAATCGTTGAAACAGGAACACCGTTTCTCTCGTGTCCCCGGTGACTGCAGCGATGCGTCTGCCTAGTTCCTGTATGAGTTCAACAGAGAGTTGGTTCCATGCGCCGGCTGTCTCGACTGCCACAGGGAAAAAATGTGAGTGGTGGACAGCGCATCATATTTGATCACTTTGCAGGCCAATGCTTTATTATTATTATTATTATTATTATTATTATTATTATTATTAATGGGCGGTGTTGTCAGTCATCGGCTGGCAGTAGTCAGATAAGTACGCCGGAGTTAGCATTATGTTATAAACACCGATGCCAGATAGACTGACTGACCAGTTTAGACTTCTGAGTTCTTTCTGTCGCCACTTCCTGCCTGAGTTTATCCATATTCTGCTTGTGTTGCAATGCTGACGGGTTCGCCTGTGCTAGTGAGTCAGCAAGTTGACTGTCACCGGCTGATGCCTGCGTTCAGCAGATATGATGCCGGTTCATTCATACAATGCCAACATCACCATCGTCAACAATTCTACATCAGCTACTCATCTTCTCCTCAAATTAACGACAACATCAGCAAGCATTCAGAGAGTTTAAACCTCCATGGAGCATATGAAGGCACCACGCGGCAAATGTCAATCCAATATACTGGTATATATATCTCTCAGCTATATGTGACAAGCATGCATGGGCCTGTTGTGCTTTAAACTACTGGTTCAGCAACAGGGCATTTTACCAGCTCCACAAATCAAAAACGTTTCGTCCCGACCAACTTGCACTAAAACAGGCCTGTATAGAAACCAACAGAAAGAAAAAGTAGCAGTAGTAAAAGGCATGCACTTCAAAACTTCTGCATCCAGACTACTGCCAAAATCTAATCAGTTGTTTGATACATGAAAATGCGAACTGTCATCCATTTACAAAATGTCATAAAAATTCACAAATTTTTCCAGTAATTTTCCCGACTGTTGAATAGCTTCCTTCAGTGCTTTAAAGTGCTTCAATAAGAAAATCTAATCACAACTAACAGCATAATTCGTTTCGTTCGTTTCATCAGGGGCGGCGGTTGACTGTTGGCAGTCTTTCGACGTGCCTTCAGCTACCACCAGTGCTGAGGCCTAGACATGGCACAGTGCGCAATTCCCCTCTAACCCTGAGGCTTGTACTATATATTTATAGTGCCTAGCTTAGCCGGCGGGTTTCTCTGGCAGAGTGCCATGTGTGGGCCTCCTATAAGGTCCGCTGGCCCCTGCCATCTATTATCCGCACCGGCGGCTCTCACCACACCCAGACGCCCCCGATCCAGGTGTGATGGCCTGTCACAGTTTAACGAGGACACAGGCGGACCCTCTTGTCCTTGCCCGAGAATAATCTCATGCAGAAACCTGACTCGACATGGCGGCAGGGGTGGGATACGAACCCACGTCCTGCCGAATAGCCAGCCAGGCTTTTACTGCACCGCGGCCCGAGATCGCTAGACCACTAAGCCAAGGAGGCAGGTAACAGCATAATTAAAACTATTAACCTCAACTCATTATTAATCATGTGTTCTGGAATGATTTGATGTCAGATAGGAGTACATATATGCATCACACGGCAAATATGATTTAATGATCAGTGAACTGTAGCGACATGGGCTGTTGCTCATATTACTATAGCAACTTATTACTATTAAAACTTGTTACTTACTATTTATGTTATAACATTCACAGAACAAAAATTTCACAGCTGCTACTCGCAGCATTATGCAGAAATGGCATACATGTTATGGCATCAGAAACACTACAGCATGTAACAAACTACCAAGTTCCTATACACAAGTATGCAAATGACAGCAACAAAATTACAAAAGACAAAATTATCACAGTGGAACTCAGCTGCATGCTTATGTCTCCAATAACAATAGGTCAGTTACCCTTCCATAAAACATTCTACATACCTGCATGGTGCGGAGTTCATTAATTGTCTTATCTCTGTCTGAAACAGCTTGTCTCAGTGTCTCTATTTTTTCTTTGGCCTGAGTGCATCGCATGTCAATTTCTCTTTGCTTTTTCGCATCATTTTCTTTCAGCTTAGTTATCATATCATAAGCAGACTTCATTGCCAAATTTGCTTGCTCTAGATTGCCTGAAACAAAACATTTTGCACCCATAATATCAGTCTGTTCAGTACTCAATCAACAGCAGAACGACTAACTGATATCAACCTTTACACTCTTGCCTGTTAGAATTCATCTGCACTTGTAATATCAATTTAAGTTAAATTAGCATGCTCAACAGCACCTTTCAGCTGGCGGTTTTCATCTGTCAATCGGCTAAGAACTGTGACAGCTTCATCACGCGACAGCGAGTTCTGTAAATTCTCAAGTGACGGTCCATTCAGGTTGAGTGCCATCTCCGATGCATCTGACAACATTTCGTCCTTCACATTCACAGGAATCACTGGTTCCATCTTCACGCCCTGCAGTAAACAAGACGACAAGATGATGTGCACAGAAAAAATCTTATTAGCCTGTGTAAACTACAACCGCAGTTATTCCAAGGACCATAGGGACCAGTTCTCATTACTGGTTTCCAAGGCAGTCAAGCCACAAATAACTTAAGTTTAAAACCTAATAGTAAGCCACCATTATTAGCAGACCTGCAGTTACCTTCGCTATTTCACAGTGCTATCACCCTTAACTGGTACCAATATGTAGTGCGTGTAATGTAATGTAAAATATAAATTTATATAGCAGACTGCTGCCAAAGCCTCTATATACTGTAAATTATAGATCATAAATTGTTGCTTTTTGTTTTTGTGTGACTAAGTCCAGTTCTGTTTTCTCTTTTTCTGCCTGGTTGTCATGCTGAGTACTTGATAGATACCTATATTGTTTTATTCTATGTACTCATGGCTACTAAATGATATGGTACCCTAAGAAAAAAATTTTTTTGAGTAAGCAGCAAAAAACAGAAGTGACGTAGAAAGTGTCGTGTAAATGTTTAAGCATTCCACATTACAACAGCATCTCTGTTCAGCTGCCAGCCATCAGCTGACAATATTCTGCTACATTGGTGGATCTCATATAGAGATTAGGCATTTGCTGTCACTGACCCAGTGACAGCAAATGCCTATCTCCATGTGAGATCCACCAATGTAGCAGAATTGTCAGCTGAACTACACAACAAATGTACTGAAACTTAATGAGGCACCGTCCATCGATCTTCACTCTAGTCTACCTCTTCTCTGAGAGTGCAGCCAAGAATGCCGAAAGCTGGAATGCCAAATGCACTTCCAGAAAGTCGAACGCACAATAGAGGTGACCAAAATGCCAAACTAAGTAAGTGTGCTTGGGGGAGCGTAGAATGTCGATGGCCAGAATGCCAAATTGATAAGGTGTGAGAGTCTGTGTGTTGGAAGTGGATGGTCTCAAGCAGGAGCGGCATAAGCTCAAATTCCATTTGCGCAATAAAACCAAAACAAATCAAACAAAGTGGGTGCACAGTGCCACACTTTTGTAATGAGCCATGCAGTTAGCTGCAGAAAGCATTATCAGCCGTGAAGCTGTACTGTGCGATGCACTGTGAACAACACTAAGTACACATGACTGACATGATATTCAGTATCCCAGAAGGAATATCAAGAAAGCTTTAAAAATATAGTTTTTAACATGCTGTTCTGGCTGTTTCCAGCCATATCAGCTTTTGGGATTGTGACCCCAACTAGCAGGACTCAGCATTCTGAGTATCAGGAAGTGCACTTTGGCACTGAGGTCAAAATTTCAGTCGGCATTCCGGCCTTATGGTATTCTGATACGTACCCTTCTCTAAACCGACCCATAGAAAATCACTAGGTTTTGAATCTAGCAATCCATATCCCTGAAATATGAAAGAGCGTTAACGTTTGTCTGTCCCACGTTATGAAAGCTAAGGTGTATAGGCCTACGATGACAAACAATACAGAGAGACAGTTTGCCAAAATGAGCCTAGCACTAACCTATCAGGTTTCATTTGTCACCATGTTCTAAACAGAAAACTAAAAACGTGAACAATAAGTGAAACCACAAAAATTAACAAGTGATTACACAAATTTAACTACAGACACTAAATCATCACATTCACATGAAAAAAATCAAGCATACTGGGTTTTCCCCAATTGCTGGATTTTTCAAATTCCCACTGTCTTTAGTGAATCAGTTAGGAAGGAGACTACTTCATGAACATTAGCGGATAGCTGACTATTGCTAGTAACATAAACAACTTGTTCATTCGTAAACTTATATTTCCAATTTCTACATTCTCGGTAAAAATGTAGCCTGGCCGTACTATAAATAGATTATTGTGACTGGAAAAACCCAGCTGGAAAACTTTCAATACACTGGGTTGTTACAAACTACAACAGGTAAGAAGAAGTACTAGTGATATTAAAGTACTTTAGTTAAAAAATAGAACTCTCATCAGTTGACATAGTTCAAATTAAAATGAGTGCTATTGTATGAGAATGTAATTAATTTCTTATTCTTTTTAACTGATAATTTGTTTTCCTCATTTGACCGGTTGTCACATAGTATTCCCCAGAATGTGAAATGTTTTGGGCGGTTGTATCCACGGTAAATATGTCTAAAATCGTGATAACAAATCGAAAAGTTACAGTTCAGAGTTATGTGTTTCGTTGTTAATAATGTCGCATACATCACGAGACCATCGTTCCAGTGCTGCGCTGAAAAAAGCCGATAAGTTTGCTGCTGAGAACGTCGGTGGGAGACGTGTCCAGGCGAAACAGGCTATACTGCACGAATTCAATGTCCAACTCAAGTTACGCTCTGAACGACTTCAGTCCCAGTGTGTCGCTGCAGGCGGCGCAGAACCAACAATAGGTTCTCAGAATGGACACAGTCCTGGTCATTTAAGGTGCAACTTGTCTCACTTTATTTTGCGTCGTCTGTTCTGAACCATTTCAGTCATTCTGCCAGTTTATTTATGCATTAAAACGTCAGTGTTATTTTGTGTTCGCTGGATGGATAATTATATGGATTGATAAATGACAGTTTTCAACAAGAGAGTCTAGCACTGGCTAGCATGGCGCGAGATGATCCGCCCGCAAGCAGCACGGCGGCCGCAATGTGCGGTAAACTGGGATCGGAATTTGAAACCTAAATTAGCTATAATGCGCCAATGCATCCATCACAGACAGATGGACACTGACATCGTAGCATAAGCGCGAGATTCATATATATTACATCTCGCTAAAAATGCTTATGCAGGATGCTGTTTTCTTCAGTAGATTGTAGTTAGTGTGAGGGACTGCTTTCCGTGGATGGAAAATAGGATCTACAAACAGAAAATAGCATCTGTCACTATGCTTTTATGCTTCTGTATTTTTAAATTACCATTATTTAGTAATTTGATGGTTTGTTAGTGATATCATTGATGAATAACCTTTGTAGGTCATCGATGTTTATCTGGAATGTTGAGCAGTAACTGTGTTTGTCATAACAGTGTACAGAGTGGTGTTGCTGCTGGAAAAATGTCGCACTCGCATGGTGCGACTGGCATGGCATCACCTCACCGTGTTGCCCACAGAGTAAACATCCAGCGATATCGACCCAGTTACACTTGGAATCGCGGAGGTCGTTTGAAGGAACTACGAATACGGTATTTCTAGTTGCTGTTGACTCAAGTCGATTAAGCAAATAGATGCATACTAAATGCACACAATGCTGACAGGTTTGTCAATATATTGTTTTGGTATCTTGTACGTAAGAACATAAGCCGCATTTTTGACTTCTGAAGCCCACATAAGAGGCTCAGCGGTAGATGCATTAGCAGATATTTGATACAGTTTCATGAGTGCCTGTAACATTTGCCATAGTTGTGCTGATGATAATATGGTATGTACTATTTTACTTGAAGTTCCTGTGTGGTATTCCTGATATGATGTGTAGTTGTGTAGATGTATTGTGGCATAAATATTTTATTTTAGTTTGGCATGTCACTTTTTGAGTTTATCGGCAGTGTTGACAGGAGACTGTAGTAACATAACATGTTAAGTTTTTACCAGTTGTCTCGGTTATACAGTTTCAACAGAATAGAATTCGCTGAATTGTGGATTCCTACATTGTTGATACCGTGCACAACAAGGCAATAAAGAACACAAAGAAGAATGCCTGTCACTAGTCTTGTTACAGTTTTAAAATTTTCAATTGCAGTTGATTTAGGTAGGTTTTCGGGTAAAAACCACGATTTTGGATTCGGTTTCGGTTGTTTTATATGGTCCATTGCTAGATGGAAACATAAAAAGCACGCATCTAATAATGGTATGTGCCGGTACCGGTAGTCCACCCTTCGAAAACATGAACCAATGCTACGAGTTAACAAGTAGGCCAAATGAAAGAATGTTGCCTATTACGCATTTATAAAATAGTTAATAATTTTTACTGAGTAGCTGAAACCTTTCAAAACAACATTTTGACTGCTTGCTTTCGTTACATTTTTTATCGCTTGGAATTGTAGGGTTGTCAAGCCAGTATGTGGAAATTTCCACCCAACACTCTCCTGAAACTAGTCTAAAAGTGCATGCACATTGCGTAACCCGTGGCACACTAATTTTGCCACAGACATGGTCTTAAACATGCCCAATTTGGGCAGGAAACTGCAGAACTGGCACCTGCACTGGTCATAGTGGGACTGAAATAACATCACTTTTATCGTTGATGGAAACATTTACTTGAATAAATTTAACTTTATCTGTACAATTGTAGCATGTAGACAAGTGAAAACCATAAGTTATGGTGGAAAAACCTAGGTTTTGGCGACAAACCGTCTCAGGAAAAGTCCTAGGTATTGGTTTCCATTTTGGGTACTGTAACATATGATGGTATGTCATAATGACCTGTGAGATGTGGTTGATTGCAGATGCTTAGCTAGAAAGTACCTGTTTGCTTGGAAGCGGCACACTTTCGGTCGGGTCTTGCCGTCTGTAGCAAGGTAATGCTGAAGATGATCGTTCACTGAATTACTGCAGTGTTTTTGTTGCTGATTGTGACAGAAATTGGAAAGAGATAATAAGTTGATTTGATACGAAATATCACTGAAATGACTGAATAAGTTTGAGAATACCAAATGAAAAAAAAACTGTTATTATAAGCTATTTTTTAGATTAACCATTTAAAACATTTGGTGTATATGTGAAAAATAGCATGCATTTCAGTGATGTGCATATGTGTATGTGACGCTGTGAATGTGATGTATCTTGCTGTAGTGGATTGTTTGCTCGGAGACTGAAGAAGAAAGTGTTCACTGAGTGGGTCACAATGTGGTGGGAAGCACGAAAAGAATGGGCTCTTTGCATCAGGGCGGAACTGCATTATCGGTATGTTACTATACAAATGAGTTTATTTGTGTAGTCCGATCTCCGGTGACTGTCATTCACAAGAATTAGGAGTAGTTGATTCTCATATGTCGTGTACCTTAAGGTGGCGTAATGGCCGAGTGGTTTGTGTGTTTCGACTGGTGTTTGAAAGACACGTGTTCGAGTCCTGCTGAAGCCGGTCACTGCGTAACAACTGTGGGTAAGTTGTTCACACCTACTGTGCATAGTAGGGCAGAAGGCCGGCTTAATCAGCTGACACGTGGTACAGCCGGCACTGTAGTAGCAATGCTGGGCAAGTCGTTCACTTGCGTCGGCTCAGGCCTACTCAGCGTTTCATGCTTAATTGGTAGATAAATCGAGTACTGGCCGTTTTGGTACGGTCGGGGCAAGGGTGGGAGATGCTGCCTCTGCTGGATAGGTAGCAGGTAACTCTGTGTGTTTCCATATGGTATGCAGATTGCCATTTCAGTGAGGTGCTTCCAGCACAAACTGCCATACTGCTTTACGATATATCTCGTCATTCATAACTCCTTTCGTTTACTCTCGCCTTGAGACCTACTTTTTCTACAAATTGTTTCCGGTAGACTTTTTCTCCTCCATCAGGACTGACTCCACGGTTTCTCGAAGGCTACCGATAATTGTGAGATTTTCCGTTTAGTTTCTTTTCACGATTTTTTGTGTGTGGTTTATATGTCAGTTCCAGGTGCAATTTTTCAGAGTCTCTGGCTGTTCTGACAATGACACATTTATTAAAACTTCATCAGACAAAGGCTGGACTAGTACAATAAAAAAGACTTAATCTGACACATGTATCCATTTAAAATGTAAAATGACAGTGATTAAAATAGTTGCTGGTGCAGATACTACGTGTGTGGTGTGACGTTTCGTGCTTGGCGTGTATATACTGCACATCGGCGAGTAAAAATGAACAAGTTACGTGCTGTTGACCATTGTCGTAAGTATTACAGTTTGTATGTATATACTTATGGGGTTAATTTTTCATTCTAACCACTAGATCTGCCGAAATGCATGTCATTCACTGTAAACATAGGTTTGATTTATTTACAGGCCAATGTTTTTGGCATCCAAAGATGGCTGTGCTTTTTACGTTTCTATCGTGTTGTAGCTTTTGTTATGTTAGGTTTAATTTCTTCAGTTCTCTGCTAAGTGGCTGGGAAGAATGTCAGTGATTGACCTGTTTTTGTGTCGAGTGAAATGCAAAACCTTTAGCTCGGTCGATCAACCGAACTGAAGTACATTACTGATGAAAGAAGGTCACAATTTTGATAATAATAGTTATAATAATAATAACAGTAGCGATATTTATGGTGCTCAGAGCCATTGTGAGAGTTCACCCGAATGGTGATGATGAGTGGTGTTGTCATAATGGAATCTGACTCGTCTTTTATTTTTCAGTCATAGCTGAAGTAAAGCAAGTGCAGATTTGAAGTCCATTTTAAGTACTTTGGCTGTAAAGTAAGCAGCGCACTGTGTGAAGATCTGTCTCAAATAGTGCAAACAGGTGTAAGTTGTCACTGCATTTGTTCTGTAGTCAGCACGTGAGAACTGTATGTCATTGACAGATGAAGCCAAGATGCTGCTTTGTTGTGTACGTTTGTGGAGAGAATACGTCGGTTGTCGACGGGAGAAAAGGACCATCTCTGCTGTAGCCCAACGTCATTACAATGGAGCTCTGCTTCAGTGAGTTTTTTACTTACTTACTTCCTGCTTCGTGGTGCAGTAATCTACATTTTCTTGTAAGTCGTCAGTTTTTGTATGAATGTGAATGGACTTTTGGTGCACTGATGCTGGTCTGCTGTGGGGAAACTCTGAAAGACCAGGCCGGTTTAGTAAAAACAACACAAATAATTGTTTTGTGGAATGGTAGTTCAATGAGTTGTGAATGAAAATGATTTTTTTTTATACTGTTAAGTCTAGTAGGGAAGTAGTCGTCATTGGTGTGATGTTGAAACGATGCTGTTAAATGTACAGGACATGTTGGTCGAGGTGGCTTGAGATGCATGCAGCGTACAGGCACTGGGAACTGCAGGAGCTGACGGCTCTCAACACTTGGGCTCATTCAACTGTGTCTTTGGTATGTATGTGAACGGCTGTTCTACTAGACTGATGTATGTGTAAACAACAAAGGAGATCACTGACTATGAAAAATTAAGTGATGAGGTGCTGGCATGGATATCTGTCTGGAGCAAGGCGCAGATGATTTACATATGGATTAGGTGATGCCGCTGCCATCCCATCATCTCGTACGTCATTTAAATCTAGAGAGTGGTTGATTTACCTTTTTGGTGCCGGCTTACCCAGGTTGCTCTCGAAAAGAGGCCATGAAGTTTTACCAGTACTTGTTTTGTCCTAATTACACAGTTGTGGAGATTTTCCTTTACAACATCAAGAACAGGATGCTGTGAAATTTTGGTCCTGCATTTTTTCAATTCTGACCTTGATACTTCGTTTACTGGTCGTGCATTTTCAGCATCCATGTCGTGGACTGTTGCTTGTTTGTGCATCGTC
>Ga0209782_1000717_pt1 | contig 15425 bp, 11 predicted proteins | sample WorMetmaBAHAMAS1_FD_187390 | JGI IMG/M metagenome (GOLD analysis project Ga0209782, IMG submission 187390) | Marine gutless worms symbiont microbial communities from Max Planck institute for Marine Microbiology, Germany - Inanidrilus... | ecosystem: Host-associated > Annelida > Digestive system...
CTTCTCTATCCTTTAGTATCTTTTACTTTTTACCCTTTCTTATTCATGCTTCATCTATCTTCTTGCTTTTCATCCTTTCCCATTCTACCAGAATAGTCCCACTCCGTTTCCACGCCCGGATGTCGTATGAGGCGACTAAATGTGGCTTTTAGTTTTATTTGTGTTGATTTTGTTATACTTGTATGGTATTTTTAGTAAAAGATGCATGTGTATTTGTGTTCAATTTGACTTATTTTTGTCTTGTGGTGTGAAGTTCTCTTCGTGTTATTGGTGCTGGTGTAATAATTTAAATGAGCCTCTCGATCCCTTTCCCTTTTGGGTGGCTGCTGAATAAAAAGGCGGCCAGGGTTGAGGTTAATATATCGCTGGCCTTCCTATACTGGGTAGGGATAGCTCTCCACCCGACCTTTTGTCCCTGATATAGCCATATATTTGTGCTGAAAAGGGACGTTGAACACCAACTGACTGAAGCCACAGCCTAATTCTACAGCCGGGATCTGGAAGCGGAGTCCAGGCTCTGGTCAGGGGATCAGAGGGGATGAAGTTCTCCTGAAACTGAAAACCTTTTCGCCTTTTGATCTCTAACAGATGGGCAAAATTTAACATACTGTCGACGTTTTGTAACGAGCTCAGCAACGTTAATAAAAAGATCTCTTTATAATGAAAAGGAGCTATTCTCCTCAGTTTTTGGCTGTATGTATCAGTCAAGATAGCCTGCATCTCTGCACTTCGTTCTTCAAAAGGCCAATCAACAGCAAAGATACTACATAACACAAAATTACTGTACATGAAGTAGAATGTTGCTGTAGCGCTGTTATCAAACTACCGTTAGTAAAAATGGTCCTCCCGTCGCTAGGTTGTGGCATATAATCCCACAACATCTTTCAAACGTTGAAGGCAAAACCGCACATTTTGGTGCATTTTTTCACACAAAAACAAGAAGGCAATATCCACCAGATATTGCCTACTGTTCTAACATGCGTCCCATTCGTCAACTAAGTGTTTGTGAAAACGTGTGCACTGTGCAGCAACTCAAAAAAAACGTTATAAGTCATGTTTTATGGATTGTAAAAAATCTAATAGCGTTAAAAACGTACACAAAGTTTTACAGACCAACCTGACCGAACAAAGTTGTACCATAATTCATTTCAAGAAACTGAAGACTAAACTGCTCTTAGAAGTAAGAACTTCTGCTAAGAACTTTTTGACATGTCATTTTAAAAAACGTTATAAAGGTGAAAAAATGCAAGAAACGCATTATCGAACACTGGAAGATGTAAGTTTGCTATGAGAATGCATCGTTGCCTTTCAATGGCACACTGAACCAACTCAGCATGTCATGAAACCGCACTGCTGGCCACTGTGTCCGCAGTGTTCACACTGCGTTTTGTCAGTATTAGAATTAAGGACGTATAGTTGGACACAAATGTAATAAAACTTTTTAGGAACAACACAGTCCACAACAGAACAGCACTCAGGCAGTGACATGCATGTGTTTCAATTACAGCTCGTCCGAAGACCCTCTTTGTGAAAAATGGGAGTCCAAACCCTGAGAAAGATGTTAAGAACTAGATTAGTGATGAGTACAGTATAGTTTAATTACTTCACGTAAGGCAGGGCCTACTCATGAGTCTGGAGCACTGGAGGCGACATGCTGTAGAAATAGTTTACAACATCTGAAGTTCTAAATGTGAAGAAAGTTCTACTTACGTTTGATTTTTGTTCCTTTTGCTTTTACAAGTTATTTTTTATTTCAACGCGTTTTACACTGACAGAGAAAAACAACTGCATAATGTTAAAAAATCCTAAAACATGACCGAAGAACATAAACAAGAAACACAAACAACGCCTAGAGTCACGCGTGAGAGACGCCAGAACTCTGAGCAGCGTGTACAAGTTGCTATGAATCGACAGGTTTATTGCTGAGCTGACGTCTCTTGGCTGTGAGTCGGTGACCGGTTCCTGACACGAGCCATTTCTTCAGCACAGCGTGGACATCACGACATGCATCTACTGCTTCCTGTCTGCACTGCACGTACATGTTATCAACTGCTATCAGCCAAATGAAGAACACTCTCACTCAAGTTATACCAACCAATTTCTCCTTCGGCACAAGAAACTTAACAAACAAGCAAAAGTGTGGCACTTAGTAAAATGCATACATAAAATATGTCGCCTCACAATGTACATCCACATTTGATATTTCTCACTATTGAGTTGGTAATTTTTCTGTAAGAAGAAGAAGTGTCCAACATATATGTCAAAAGGCTACATTGCCAATGCAAAGAAAATCAGGATGACTGCCACACACATAGAGCAGTCCCTACTTAACATATCTTATCCCTTATAGCAGAGAGTGCTATCATCCCTTGTTGGCGCTGGGCAGCTGCTGCTGCGTGGTATTGATTGTGTCCTGCCCTGTCGCAGTGAGTGCCAAGACTGGATGAGTCCATCGTGCAAAGGGTGCCAGGCTCATGTCCTCCTCGAGTCCCCTGGGGGATCTGAAGCCCCATCTGACGTGTGATTCTTTGAGCTCGCATGAGTCTCCCCTCCCCTAAACAGTATTTTCATCGGTTTAGCTATTTTTTTCACAGCTCATAAACGTGTGCAACACACAGACGGACACACGGACCATGCATAGAGGTAATATCTGCAGCAATAAGCTGCATCTACACACTGCGTGCAAGTGATGCAGCCTAAGAAGGAACACTGTTCACTAACAGTCATAGTGGTAATACTGCAGTAACTACAAGAAATTGACTACAATGTGGATGCGATGATACAACACAATGGCAATGATCGTTTTGAGATTACTGCAGTAATGGTGACTGCCATCAGAGATAACAACGAATTAACATTTCTTAATGTGACGTCTGTGAAACGGAATTCTCTAGATGTCAGCATTTTGGACTTATCTACTGCCAGTACTAACTGTAACATGGACTGGATACTGGTCTGATATTTTCTCTCTTACAACCGCAGAACACAAGAGGGACATACACACACAAAACTTGCTCACCAGCTGCAAAGTCTCGACGTCAATAAGACTGCTCTGTGAAATTGCCGATATCTGGTTCAACGAAGGCAAATATCCCACTGTCAGCTGACAGTCGGTGTAGTCTGCAAGCTCATCGGATGTCTCCTTATAAACAAGTAGATCAAATCACCAAATCAAAAATCACAAAAGGTAACACATTCTAGAAATATTCTCCAATATGTCACTTACATTTTTCCGATAAAACCCACGTAGTTCTATTCAGCAGTAACATGCACATCAAAAAGGGCAGCCAATGGTATACTAGATATCAGACACATTTGCAAATTAGAGCTGGAATTATCTCGGTGATTACTAAAAAACATAATATAATAATAAAATCAAAAACACACAATTGTCAGGAGCTCATTCCACTATTAGTTGACAGATGTTCGACAAAACCAATGAAGACAGCTGTAACAGAAAATTAACCGGCTGAATGCTCTGCCAGATGCCCAATCGACAGCGTCAATGAACTCACTCGAGAGTCAAGACTCTATGTTCTCCATTAAGATACAGATAAAATATCGGAAGCCAGTATCCACAAAGTCCACTTACAAGTTTACTGAATTAAGTGACTAAACATATAAATGTCATGCAGGAAACAATGCTCAGGCTATGGCACAAATTAACATAATCAAAACATACCTCTAACACGCTTTCCTCCTGTTTGTTTGGGTCGATCAGTGTAACATCACCATAACGCCTCTACAGACATCAAACCAACACACCAATACTTTTCTTAAACAGCAAAAAAACAACAAGTTAGATCAACACTCTTATACACAAAAGACAAATTAATTCTTCATCTTGACTGATCAACAAAAAAACAAATGTACTGACGTAGTAATAAGAATGTTGTCAATTATACATAATCACATGTATGCACGCTGAAAAAAATGATAGAACAATTAATTCCCTGCAAAATAACTATCAACCGCACAATATGCAGATTGTGCAGCAGTAAACACAGCAAACTCGACAAAGGCCATTTTCCATACCAAATTAGTTAGCTTGTGAACTAACAACAACTACGACTACTACACAAACAACAGTGTTCTTACTTATGACAAAAATGATGATAACAAACTCGAAAGATAAAAACATAAATTCAACATTTAACCGTGGTAAATACACAATAAAATACTTATATGAAATGAAGGTACAAACCAATGACAGACCGACAGGCAGATCAAACATCTCTATTCCTCCATCACACAATGCCAGCGACGCACACGATATTGCTGCTGCCAGTGCTAGAATACATCAGTGAATGACATCTGTATTATCTAACTGCATCAATTCATATAAATTATTCGTGATCTCGCATAACATGTACACATTCTGTCACATCTCACTCAACAGGGCGCCTCAAGTGATATGGTAGCAGAGAAGCATGTATGCCACTGCCAAAAATGTAATCCCCACACCAGTTTTTAGCCATGTTATTTAGCAAAAGCGGATCTACAGATGACATGTGATGTTCTTCTTGTTGGAGATTATGTTTATGCTGGCATTAACGGCGTTAACTCGACAACTGTTCCACCTACCTTGCCAGTGAAACACAACCATGTGCAGGCTGCTCCGATGACCGGAAGTGCCCAAAATCACCTTGGCATCTACTGATTTCGGCATTCGATCATTAACGGCAACATGGCTGTTAACTGCATGTGGATATTGTTCTTATTTTGTTCAGTAAATGACAGTAGTGATGCTTGCAGTAAATTTAAGACATTTGTAGAACACGTAAGGTGACACTCGGACATCAAATTCAGTCACAAATTCGCTCAGCAGGGAACCTCATCCGACAAAGTCATGTGATGTGACACCCAGGTGACAGATACTACATGAGTGGGTTGAATTCAGGAGAATTTGGATGCCAAGCTGCAGGCCAGTTTCAACAAATACTAAGCAGTTTGCCTGCAGCCGACCCCAGCAGCAGATGACTTATATCCACCTCAAGTGAAGCACTGTGCCGGGAAGCAGCATATAGGCAGGTATGGTTCATTCCACTCGTGAATTAAACATGTGGAAGGAAGGTGACAATGTGTGGTTCTTCATTAATGTGCATCATAGCTGAATACCTTGTAGAAGAGTTGCATATAAAATACTCTACAAATCTCCAGGCTTCAATTTACTTAATTTTTTTGCTTGGTACAAAAATATGTATAATTTATTAAATAATGAAAATGGTGCTAAATTATAATCCACCATGCCATAGTATATTCTAGCAGAACGTAAAACATAATTACCACTTCCACCATCTTCGAGAATTATAATAAAAATTTCAATCTTTGCCTTTGGAAACTTGTCCTAAAGTGACAAAACAAGCAACATAAAATAAAAATCTCCTAAAAAAGCAAATGACACTTATAAAACAGCATAGAAGTGTACTGCATGTTGTTTGCATGCCATGTGGATGTCATGGAACAGACTTAATTCCAGTATACCAGGTAAGTATCAATTACATGGCAAACTGGGCAACGCTCACTATTGTACACAACTGTACATTCTTATATCTTAAGCAGCTCAGATGACAGATAAGCATTTCATATTATAAGATACAATAAGTAGTAGACAACAGATGCTTAAAGGCCTAGTGATGAACAACCAGCTTTTAATTCAGCACGGAAAATGCAGCATTAAAAAATGGACAACAATTAATAACTTGTCTAAAAAAAACTATCAACAATGTGAACTACAAACTGGTAAGAAATCGTCCTCTTGAGTTAACACGTGGCACATTAAACTGTGTTTAATGTTAATAACAATATTAATAAAATAAAAGTTCAACATTCAGCAGCAGTTTTCATAATAAACTGATCACCACCACCACCACCCCCATTTTGATTGCCATTTTCTAGATAAAGATGGCTATGGTAAGATTGTACCCCACAGTGTTTGTCCTCCACTGGTTCTAAAAGACTAACATAAGCACTAAACTAGTTCTACTAACATCGATCTCAGAAACAAACAGCTACAATTCACTCAAGTATTGTGGACTTGGTCTCAATCTCAGAAATGTGGTCTTGGTTTTGGTCTCGTGACAACCAAGGCCTGGGTATGCTTGGTAGGTTCTTTCCTTATTCCAGTGGCCAGAAAGGAGTAAGTCACGTTATGTTGTCTCTGGCACTTTACTATATTCTTTGCTGTTGTGGCCCCTGTGCTCTCTGCAACGGATGTAATGTTGACATCTCGTCTCATCCGTAACACTAATACTTTTAGTTTCTGTTTCAGTAAACTTCCTTTTCTGAGGCTACTCCAAGTTGCGGGTTCCCAAATAGAATCTTTTTGGATAACTGGAGCCACTCTTTACACAGTGGACATCCTTTGTGTCAGTGTCAATGCAGCACTGATGGGAACCACTGACAAGTATCTGTTGGACGTCGTCCTTTCTTAAGCAAACAACCGACTCCTATAGAAGGTATGTCACAGTCTTTCTGCCAGTTTACAGACACCAGCAACAATCATAGACAGGTGTATTTGGCCCTCATGCACTTGGGCTGCAACATGCACTGAACTGATGGGAAATCTCGAGACACTGTCTTGGTCTCGACATGTCTCGAGATATGAATTGTATCGTCTCGGTCTTGGGACCCAGTGCTTCGATCTTGGACTCGAGACTGGATGTCTTGGTCTTGGTTTTGTGCTTGCTGACTTGGTCCGATCACTGATTGTATGCTGCCCCTGGTGAGTCAGATTAAGTATACACCTTACGGCACTGCTACATTGTTAGTGTTGGCCAGCCACCCTGCCAACTTGTCAAACAGACAAAGCTGACAAACAGATGGACAGACAGACAATTAAATAGACACCACAGCAATGCACAAATTTCCGCTAGACACAATCAGCGTAGTAACAGTGCGGACGACAAACCAGCTGAACGGCAGGAGCTAACGCCTCCATCACAATCATGCTAGCTTCTTTTTCTTCAGTGGTCTGTTGGTGTTGACCACGCTTCATGCTAGAGAAAGTGGCAAACTTCAAGTCGCATGTAATCTGACCCAGCAAACTGAATTCATCCCTGAATTTGGTTTCCCGTGGTCCATAGCTGTAGCACATAATGGGCAAGAATGCAGCATTGCAAATATCAACGTTTCTCACTAATCAAAGACAATATATGGAATGCAAATGACACTAGCAAAAATAGTCAGTCTTGGCTAGTTCTGCTGACAAATGACATTAACACTCAATTCTATAAGAATTTACCACCTAACGATGTGCCTGATATGTAAATTTATGACAAAGTAAAAAATGTTTTTTGTTCCTGCACACGTGAATATCTGCCCAATACCCATATTGCAAACAAAGGTGGGTGCTCAGCACAATAAACATATAGCGTTCACAAAATTGTGCCGTCATGAAAAAAAACAGAATATTTGGCCAAGTCACAGTTCTGCACAAGGTTTCAGAGAGAATTACTTACTGCTTATTTTGAAGGTATTCAAATTCCCTCAAAACACACTATAAATGTTGGAAGCCTATGTTCTGGAAACTAGCTTATCTGTTAAATGACTTAACTATACAATACTATCATGTCACAGATGGCCACAGACACTTACACCACAAAAGCATAACACTGTGCAGTAAAAATGATGCACGGTAGGTATAAAGTTAAGTAGCTCATTTCAAATAGGTTAGTCGCAATTGCTGACAATGTCTATAGCAAATTTATACAATCAAAAACTGATCTAATGACACATGCAGTCAATCATTTTCTGCATGAAATGTGGTACCACTGTTGGCAAAGCAATGCATAACATTAAGATAAAAGATAACTGTTTTCAGGTTTCCTGCCTTGCCGTGCAATGCAGAATCCCTAAGAGAGGTAAACAGCTAAAACATCATGTAGCCTAACACTGCTTTCTTCCTTAGTGATATATCTGCCAAAAAATCACAAAAAAATGGTTCACATATGTCAAAAAAGTTATGGCAAGCTGAAGCTGTGAATTTTTTGAAACACAGCATACATTGCAGTGGCCACTGTGATATCAGTAAACAGAAGTGCTCACGGTAAGTTATAGAGATATTACACACTATAGTCAGCACATAGGCTTCCCTCATTTATAATGTGTGTTTAGCGAATATTGTAACTAATCCAGAAGTTATGCTGCAAAGTGAATAAACCACTGATTGATTAACTCATTAATTGACAGGTATGTTACCACTCAACCACTATGACGGGCATCAATGCATCATATGGTAAAAACAAAAAAGTATTAGATATCGACTTACCATGCACATATGACTTTTGTCTGACCCATTTCAATGTAAGCTGATCCACGAGATTGAGTGATAATACCAACATTGGCAACTGAAAACCACAGCAGTTGTTACAGTGAAAACTACCAGTCACATAAGACAGTAACTTTGGTAAAAAAAATTAATAGTGTGTATATGTCCTACAATCTACAGAAATATTATAATTAGAATTAGGTTGGTTGGTTGGTTGGGGTTTAACTGCACTTTCAACACAATTCAGATCATATCGCGCCTTTAAGGTAAAGACTATATTGTAATTTGTAAATATTAAAGATTTAATAGAAATTAGTTCTCAGGGTGAGGTAACTGCATAATGGTCAATTTTTTTACCTCTAATAGATTGATATTTAAGAATAAGGCTTAATTAGAATTAAACCTTATTCTCAAATAACGTAAAAAAATTGACCACTATGCAGTTTACCTTCAACATATGTTACTAAAAACAAACATTGCCACCTGCATGCATACAGTCAGAAGTAAATTTAGTTTTGTATCATTAACAATTATTTATATTTCAATACCAAAAGCACTCTTAATGGTTTAATGTAACATGATTACTGAACAAATTCATAATGTACAAGAACTTGTTTAAAATGTTCAATAACTGCCGCTATTTTGACTAAACAAATCAACAAACTGCATTGTTGCAAATATCCTTCATATACATTCATTAAAAATACATACAGATTGGTCGATGATGATTATGTAACCTGCCATCAAAACGTTGCTTATCAGCAGTCAGCTGAATCACACAACAAAATACATTAGAAAGTTGTCAAATATTTTAATAACGCATTTTGCACAGTGTGATTTAAGGTTGGTATATGCATGCTGGAAATAATGATCAACAAAGCACCACTGTTAAGTGCTGTCAGCAATGACAGGCAGCAGGAGTTGAAATTAATTCTTATTCTCAGTATTACAATGCTAGGTGCTAGCAGTGATTCTTAAAACTCTAAATTGTTAACATAGTGAACAACAATGCTAAATATCAAGTTAAAGTAATAACAATTTCAAATCATGTTCCTTGACCATTTTAGTATTACAAAATACAAAATTCAACACACCGTTAACCTACCAATATTCTGCTATGTACATTACATTCATTGGGTGACTTTCCACTTGAACTACATTTTAAACTTGGTTTTAAACAAAATTCTAAACTGGACCCCCAAATCTCGTTTTAGACTATAGCTCAGATTAAGTTTGGTTTTAGACTTAGTTTAAAACTGAGTTTTAGACCAAGTTTGAAACCTTCATGCTAAATGCAAAACTAAAGTGAGTTTGGTGTTACAGTACACTTAAAGACTAGAGTTTAAGCACAGCTGCCTATCTAAAAGCATTATGCACGTTTGGTTTAAAACTGGATTGTTCAGATTAACTCTGGTCTAAAGTCGAGTTTAAACTTAGTTTAAGTGGCAAGATAAAGTCATCCATTGCTTTGTAATGCCATACTATCATGCATTTTTCTTGTTACTGCATATTATTGCACTGCAATGAGACAGTTCAGCTTTAACCAGCACATTAGTTAAATTTATGTCTCAGCTACACTTAGTTTTCTAATATTTATGTTCCAGTAGTTCATAAGGATGACCGCGCTGCCTTAGTGAATAAGACACACTATGGACAGGTGGAAGCAAATGGTGCAAACAATGAGAAGAACTGCGCATCAATAAGAATGATTTCTACTGCAGTGTGAAATGTGGTAAAAAAAATCTATTTTTGATCAGAATAGTTATGTAAAGTCACCTTGTTCAAATCAAATTTTATGTATAAATTAAACCTGAAGATAGTTGCAGTGAGACAACCAACTTGACTTGAAATGCTAAGAATGGAGACTAGGGACTGTACAAAATTTGAAACATGGTAAAGATAGGTAACTACACACCACCACTTCCGTTCCAGCTTTCATACTTTCACGATCAGGTTAGTACGAAACACGGACTAGACCAGAATGGCAGAACAAAATGTCAATGAAATGAGAATGGAACGGCACTACTTTTAGCAACGAATAACAGCCCACTGGTTTGTCCGGTTGTCCAATCACAGAATGTTCCGTTCTGGATTTCACCCCTACCCCTTAAATTCATTGGACCATACAGTATTCTTTACAGCTATGGTTATAGATTTAGGGTTTAAATGATAAGAGCAGCAAATAAATCTTTGTGAAATTAAATTTATTCATTAACATAGCATAATATATGTCTGTTTAAGTTTGTGATGTTTTTCTTCTTTTTATCTTCTTCTTTTCTTTGGTGTTATTATCGTCATAGTATTTTATCCACTGTCCACCTATACTGGTTACATGTACATGTACGTTTGTTACATTGTACACCAAATATTAATCAATCAATCAGCTGATCTGATTGTTAGCTATAACTTTTCAAAGTCTTCACTGTACTGTACTGCATTACAAGAACAGCCATAATAAATATAAACTGGTTTTACTATGTCTGTTGACAAAACATTTGACAACACGCAATGTGGTGCGCTAATTTCTGGAACCGGAAGTCGTCGAGTATCAGTTGGCATGTTTGTTGCAATGTTCTCTACGACAATATCTTTATTCGGAATTTGTACACTGTTTTATTAACATATATTTATCAAACAGAAACAACGATGCATTGCAAAAACACAAAAGCATACAGTTAAATATCAAAAACAACACAACAGAAAATAAAATAACACTGTAAAGCGCTGATAAATGAAAGTGAAATTTATAAATGAAATCGAAATCGAATGCATAGTAAGTAAATGTCGTTGATTTTTTTTCTGATGATGTGCATGGACATCGGGCAACATAGATCAAGGCAATTGCCTGCGCCCACAGGACGGATGCGATACGACACGAATAAATAGATCTATTATGAAACTGGCTTAACTGTCATCATTTATCACGAAAACTTGAAAATAGGCAAAACAATAGCCTAGCCTCAGTAGACTGCCTGTCTTCAGTAGCAGCACGTTGTGAAGAAGTGTGCTTGTCCCCAGACACCCCAGTAGACAGGGGAGGGACACCCAGGAATGGCTATCTCACTGAGTGACCGTCACTCACATTACACTGTCAGTCAGTCAGTCACACTCACACGTCACTCACACCCCAGTCACTCCTAGTGTGCATTCGTTATATGCCCCGGGCCTGGGCTTGACTACCGCGCCTTACGCTTGTCTTGAGTTGATGGTGTCCTCGGCACTTCGACTCGACACAATAATTGGATGGGAATAATGCCTGGATATTGTTAATAAGTCAGTAAATTGGCCTCGCCGATCTGGACATTGCTGATGAGTGATGACCTTGAGTAAGCTTCAAGGTCATTAAACCTATTGCAATCCGTTTGAAATGCGACCTACATGTATCCTCCAGCTGTGCTGTGCAGCATGCAACTGAAAGACTTTAACTGACACGCGCGGTCCCTCCAGGACAACTCTGCATGAATGCTAGGCTATATAAGTATCACTTATCGCTAACGAATGCTACTGACCGCCGGTCGGTCAAACTATTTTCGTTAATGCGCGGACGCACTTGCTGGCGTAGCGTACTACTTTCAGCGATGGGTGAGTGATGACCAGAGACTTGGTAATATAATATTTATAGTTCTTTGGTGATGACTGGCTGGCCGGCCAACTGCAGCAGCAGCCACTACTTCAGGTCGATTACTGTCATTTTCAGCACTTACATTCTGCCCGGGAAATCACCTCAAGAACTTTGCAAAGACTGAACTTAAGGCCATGTATCTGAACTAGCCTATGTATTAATATTCACTATTGTTAGAACCTCGGAACGTTAGGTGCTTTTCAGAAACACTGAAGATGTGCATTGTGCAACAAGCAAATCTTGAAATAGGCCTACTTCTTGAAAATTGAAATTCTGTTTTGCTTTACATTGGCATCAGATGTGAGGCATGACAGCTTAGAAAAGATACCTTTTAATTTTGTCCCATTCTTATAACGTGTTTGTTTTTTAAATGCTCGTATCGGTACGTCCAAACAACGGCAACGACAGCGCGCTACGGTGGCCTGTTGGAGTGGAGTGTTGGCAGCATCGTCGCCTGTTGACCAGTATCGTGATCGACGTGTACATGACGAGTGAGACCTGTACAGCGTGCCCCGCAGGCGACGTAGACCAAACTAATCTAGTCTAGGCTCCAGGCTTGTGCTATTTTACGCACAACACAACAAGTTGGCCGCGTGCGTCGCGTACGTACTGTACAACCGCCTTCAGATCGGCTGCCAACGCGGCGACTGCGTGCAGTAGTGATGGGGCGATAAAGCAGCAAATAAAACCGATAATATTCGGTATAACCAAGTTGCAAGGTTTGTTGGCATTCACCAAAAATTTCATTTGGGGGCAGACTTCTGACCGGGGGGATGGGCATACGTGCCGTGCCCCTGGTTCCCTCTTAGAACCGCCCCTGGCATGTGCAGTTAATTTTCTCGAAGATTTTGTGCTGAGAAACCGTATAAGTGTTCTTGAAACAGCAAAGACGTAAAGGAAATAAGAAGCGGTACCAATGAAGCTGGACTAAACGCCAAAAGGAAGTTAGCCTAATTATCCATTTGATTTGGCGACTTGAATCGATCCCAAGCGATTGCGTGGCGGCAAAGCGATCCGAATCTGCATCTCAGGCGTTGCACGTCAGTCTCACGCCTACGTTACGAGTAGGCCCCTACTGTGCACGGACGCTCTTGTTGCCGTTACAGGGAGACTGCACCTGCATTGCGAGTTGATGCTGCACTGCAGTCGTAGGCGCTGTCTGGCTGTGGCCTGTGAAATGTGAATGCGTTATTCGTCTACGAATGTTGATGGGTATGCAGTGCAATGCTGAGCTTCGGAATACGACGTACGACAGGCCAGCATAGGAATTACATGTTTAGCGATAGCTTTAAAGGCTTTTAAAGCTGACGGATTGGCCAAAAAATAACGAAACTAGAAATGCGTGGCAAAGCCTAGCGTATAGCCCACTCGGCGCCGTAGTGTCGCCCCCTAGCGAATACTCGTGAAAAACGCGTACTTACTGATCACCTGAGTGCCTAACAGCCCCATCCCATAGCGAACATAGGTGAACGAAACGTGGTAACATTATCGACTCCGGCCGTACAACTTCTTTCGCCTAAATGTCCGGGGTCACTGATCCGAATCTCACCAAATTTTTACACAATGTACAGAAATGACTGCCGATTAACGTACTGCAATCAAAATTGTGATATTCCAATCCGTTCCAGAACGCCATATGCCAAATGAACGAAGATCGTCAAATTTCGGCCGAGTCGCAGCACAATTTTCATTTTCTAGCCCATTTTAACTCAAAAACTACTAAACCAATTTTCCCGATCTTTTTACACAATGAAGAGCAATTAGTAGAGCTATTAATGCACACATCCACAAGGCAATGGTGCATTTTGTTTCAGAACACGAGAGCAAAAAGTGAAGACGGTCAATTTTGACGTCTGCAAAATCCCTCAAAATTAATTGGTTACCATAGCAACGTCCCTTGGACTACCGCAAAACCTATGCCAGTTTTATAATCTGCATACATGCCTCTACCATAGCTGAAACGTTGGTGAAGATCGGTTTAGTAGTTGTTGAGATATTCGGTGAGATAAGCCGATTTTTGCCGTATCGTCTTAAAAGTACACATTTCTCACACCTCAATCTCTGGCGTTACTGGACCAAAGTTGACCATATAATTATGTACACGATGTAAGGGACAGGCGCGTAGGGAGATGGGGGAAAAGGGTGAATGTCTCCCCTGGGGATGAAAAAAAATTTCGACCCCCCTAAACAAACCAGCAGTATATCTGAGATTGCGAACGGAGTGAAGCGAGGGAAGTGAAGTGAAAATGACGAATTGACCATTTATGAATTGATGTTTGTTTGGTCATTCTAATGAACGCATGACACTAGTACACTACATGTGTATATATCAATTTTAGCGCGTCTAACGTGTTACATCATTAGGCATCTAAACGGTAAATAGTACCACCAGAATGCATAAAACCCCACCATTTTGATATTAAAAATAATAAAAAAATTCAGGGGAGGGGACTCCTCCTCAGATCCCACCCCAGGTGGGGAGGGGAACACCCCCTCCCCACACCCTACCTCCCTCGGCGTCGGCGCCAGCGGCGCCTCGAACTCGACGCCTTCGGCGTCTCGTCACGCCTTAAGTTAAATCCTGGCTACACGCCTGTAGAGGGATCATTTGCGCTATAAAGCTGCTTATCCATATTGCGATATTCCGATCCGTTTTAAAATGCCGGGGTGCTGAATGAAGGTCATTTCGCCAATTTTGCCCAAAATTGGTTGCCATGGCAACGTCCCTTGAGGAATCGGAAAAACTGGTCCGATTGACAACATTCACACAAATACCTTCCATTTGGTGAAAAAAAATCGTGAAAATCGGTCCAGTATATAGATCCTGAGATGGCTTTGCTCAATTAAAAAAAAAGAAAGAAACGGAAGGTAAAATATATAGCCCGGTCGGCAACTTATCCTAGCGGGCTAAAAGACTAGATGCAGAAACCGATTAAGCACAGAAGATTTGATCCTCGAATCCTGGACTACCGAGTGATGAATTCGGATGAAGAACTTAGCTGATTAAGTTCATCATCAACAGCCTTGTTCATTGTACACTGCAATTCAATAGGCTAGTAGCAAGGAAAATGTGCTGCTGATAGAATGAATTGTTAGGCTATCTGACGCGGTGAACTTTCTGCAATTAAACACAGCCTATAACGATGTGCTATTGTATGAGAATCTGTCCAGAAAAAAAATTACTGCAGTTGAGTAAATCTGGTCGACGAGAGAACGGATGTAATTGAAATCAATAACGGATAACAAAAATCAAATACAAAACCGAAAATAAAATTCTGACACGAGAAACAGTCGAACGAGATGATGAGGTCGATACTGAAACGGCGCGACGACGACGATGGCGGCAGCAGACGTCGATCAACGTCGGCGCAGCCGTGCACCACATCCGGCGACTGCTCGACGTCAGTGGAAATCGTCGCCGAGGACGCCAGCTTGTCGACGCTGCCGTCGTCTGCCGGGCTCGCACGTCGATCCACGTCATCAGACGCCATCGGCCACGACGTGGACGTCCCTCGAGCACGTCGTCTGCGGCAC
>Ga0209782_1000718_pt1 | contig 15413 bp, 8 predicted proteins | sample WorMetmaBAHAMAS1_FD_187390 | JGI IMG/M metagenome (GOLD analysis project Ga0209782, IMG submission 187390) | Marine gutless worms symbiont microbial communities from Max Planck institute for Marine Microbiology, Germany - Inanidrilus... | ecosystem: Host-associated > Annelida > Digestive system >...
GTCATTGACTGTAATTGATTTGCTATAAGCAGAATTACTGCTTTTTAACAACGGCACGGTATACGATTGCCCAAAACTAGCTGGAACATTACTAGTTAAGATCATCATATTAAATAACTTTGATTTGAGTATTGGCAAGCAAAAAAAATGTCGCGTTGTCATGCCTTGCACATAACGCGTGCCGGCTCGACACAAAACTATAAATGCGTGACAAAGCCAGAGTGTAGCTCGCCTGGCCTAGCAGTGTCGCCCCCTAGCGAACACTAGTGAAACATACCCACTGCTGATGGCTGCAGTGCCCATCAGTGCCATACCCTGGCGACGTCGCCTTGCTTTATTTCGTGATTCGTGTAGGGTTAGTAAGGTCAACAGGGTCTGCTGTGCTCTGGAATTTCTGGGTCGTATATAGGGGCCAAGGGTAGGGTGAGGGTTAGGTTTAGCTTGTTGGCTGTGATGGATGTCGCCATGCAGTTGATATATGATGTGTAACTGTCGTAGGACGTGTACATCATAGCGTCGATGGCGATCGTGATAATGGTGTGTGTGTGGCACGCGGTCGTGCCTCTCATCTACTTCACCCTCGGTCGTCTGACGGCCTCTCACAGTGACATGATAGTCTGTGCTACACTCGGCGCCGCCTACGTGCTTGCCCATGTCGTCTTCATCGCCGTCATCACATCCCGGGTACGTCCGACGTCACTTGCACCATCATCACACGTTGCCTGTATAGCCTAGCTCAGGCCTGTGATGACAAAAAACGACGATTCGTATCAGCTCGAGTTCCACGGGGACATTTTCCGCGTAGCATCCTCGTGACAACCTCGCGATGATCCTTCTAGCATCCTCGTCCGACACGTCCGACACGCCCGATTTACTCGTGACTTGTTAGCGACATCCTCGCGAGGATGCGAGGTCACGAGGATGCTACGAGGAAAACTGTTTCCGTGGAATTTAAGCTATACCGAATGAGGCTGCATGCATGGCGACAACGGCGGCACTAGTTGTTGAACAGAAATTTAAGAGAATATATCCACGGACTGATCTGGCCAAAGTGACGAATTCACGAGCAAACAAGACATTGCAAAATGTCTCGAATCATTGTATTCGTATGAAGCGTAGTACGCCGCATATACATGTAGATACGCTGTAGATAACCGCAGGACAGCAGAATTGAACAATTTAGTCAGTGTAAACTTCACTGATTTTTTCCAGTTTAGTGTTACTAGTAGTACAAGAGGTCACAAGTATAAATTGTTTAAGCCCAGATGCACATCTAGCCTCTGGCAAAAGTTTTTTGTCGACCGGGTTATCAACGTCTGGAATGCATTGCTATCAACTGTAAACTTTTTAAAGTTATCTGTGTTTAGATCTAGTATTGCCAAAGTTGACTTTTCGAGTTTTCTTATTGGTAATGTTGATTGAGTGTGAAGTGCATTGCGGTCATATCATGCTTCTTTTTCGGGCAGCTGTCAGTGTCCTTTCTTGGACCTAGCTGTCCTGCTCCACTATATTGCATTGTTGTACATGAATGTTTGATGTTGATTGAGCAAATAAATGATGATGAATTACGGCAGTATGTCGAATGAAAGTTGAATCACTGAAATTGCTGAATATTGTTACACTGCGGTGTGCATGTGACGGTACTGTAAAGCACCGTTCACATTGCTCATCTCATCTCAACTGAACTCGTTTAACTTTCGCCAAGTCGCCGACAAAAATGGTTGCGATAGCAACGTCGCTTCAGCAATTTCTAGTTTAATTTGACCCGAGTAGCAGTCACTGTGCCCTGAAACGACCCAGTTAGCCGTGGCTGCGACCCGCTGGACAAGACAGCGCGACCTACTTCGTTCTGGTTGTTCCAGCCACGGCAAACTGGGTCGCTTCACAGTGCATTCGCTGCTACTCAGTTCAGATGAAATAAGGTCGGTTGAGATTCAGTGAGGTGAGATGAGATAAGTGATAAAAACGCTCCGTTATGCTGTGGTTTCATGTGCAATTATTGCATGCAACACGCTTGAATAACTTCTGCGATTATTGCATGCAATAATTGCACATGAAACCACGAGTTTACTAGTGATGTTCATTTGTGTAAATTATTAGGCAATAAGACGAAAAAGACACTACGAAGAAAAAGAAAGAAGGCACAAGGTACGAGAAACGTTTGGCTTATCTTCGTGGTAATATCTCTTTTATAATGCTCACTCTCTTTAGTCTCTTACTTAGTTTAATGGCTTAAGTACATGTAGCCAGTTCAGTTTTTGTGCAACCTCGCGGTTACAAGAAGCACTATTGTTAATGTCCGGTCCGCCAGCGTAACTTCGGGTGGAAATACCATCCGTGAAAATGTTCAGCGTCATCATATAACTGCATTATAACAAGAAGCATTTGAAAAACGTTGGGTCCATTCGCCACGCGAGCCGCCGCACGTCCATTCAGCAGGTGTCGCTACCGGTACTGTCGCGCGCCGCCTGCGCATCGATGTCCACGACGACAACAACAACAACGACGACAACGACAACGCGTGACAGAGGGAACCGCTATGGCCCCATGGAATGGGCCCAATCACGCAACAGACGTGCATGAAACACACACAGATGGTGAGCTGGCGGCATTGTCCAGCTGCGACGCCGCTTGTACTGCCCAGTCTGTAGTACAGAGTGCAAGCGTTGCTCCTTCAACCACACCATCACGTCGTATTTGCTGGTGAAATGTGGCATCGCAACTTTCACATGGAGTTCTTTCAATCACAGCTTCATGGCTGTATGATTGGGCCCATTCTATGGGGCCACAGCGGTCACCTCTGTCACGCGTTGTCGTTGTCGTCGTCGTTGTTGTTGTTGTTGTGGACATCGGCGTGCGGGCGGCGTGCGACGCGACACTAGCGACACCTGGTGAATGGTAATGCGGCGTGCGGCGGCTCGCTGTGGCGAATGGGCCCAACATTTTTCAAATGCTTCTTGTTTAAAGAATTACATCATTGTAAAGCTTCAAGCAGCGGGGGAAAGAACTCCACGTCGAAGTTACATTCCAATCCCACACTGCTCGCTCTACCAGATATATTATTATATTCTCTCTTATGTAGTAAGTAAGCGAGTCAGTAAGCGATTTATTAGCACCATCAAGTAATAATGTTAGTAGCACAAAACGATAGAATATATTATACGGTGCTAAATTGTAGCTAATAAAACGCGTTATGTGCGAGGGTTTTAGCTGCCGATCTTATGCGTAATTACCATGGCAATCAAAAAAATCAGAAGCAAGGAACAATCTCCTTGCTTTTGGTGTTTTGAAGGCAAAATTAAAGGAGAATCAGAAGGAAGCAGTGGGCATAGTGTTCAAGATAGTGGTGTGGCGTTTTTCAGAGACTGCTCAACAAAGACCGTCAGCGACATGACTGCAGCAGCGTCACACTCAACAGCCGCCTCAGTCACCAACTGCGTGGTGGCCTGTACGATATCATCTCTAGCTCTAGATAGATCTCTCCATCCTCACCACTTCCTGTACTAGCCAGGTGATAATCGGTCTCAGAAATGACCTAGTCGGTGTTGAGTGGGTCGTACAAACCTCAACCTTGTGAATGCCGGCCTTTGAGCAGAGCACGATAATCTTTGGTATCGTCAGTGAGTCATTTCCAGCAGTCGGTCGTTGAGAACGTGGCCTGTACGATATGTGTTGTGCGCAACAGTACGCTGACAATCAGCTGCACGACCGCTACAGTCACGTCCCCGTGGAACGTGGAAACACGATGGAAACTAGTGGAAACGCGGCGGAAACACGCAGTGGACACGCTGCGGTGGACACGCCGACCGCTGCTAGAGTGGACTTGCGCGACCACAGCGAGACGGACCTCCGACAAACTGGGCAGATCTTCGTATGATTTCTGACGACACAGTCTCTCAACGCCATGTCCCAGTTCGCGCAGTTGTCGTTACCTGCTGTAAATCTAAGCAAAAAGATTTAATTTGCTGCTACGTCGCCGGAAGTTTCGATTCGTATTCGCATCGCGGAACGGAATAGACGACAAAATTATTTTTAATTGCGTGGCAGCCAGCCTGGCTGCGCCCGTCGTTAGTTGGCGGACCTCTGGTCGATCGGCGGCTCGCCCGAGGGGTTCGGATTATACATCCATTATCCTCTAACTTTGTGAGTGGTTACGCCACTGTGATGACGTCCGGTGGTGCTGTGGCGTTTCAGAAATTGTTGAACAAGGACCGTCAACGCCGGCGCTCGAGCATCGTGTCGGTGAACGTGAGTGAGTTGAATGAAGATCCTCGCGGTGGCCTGTACGATATCTAGCCACGTCCTCCAGCAACATCTGCAGCTCTACAACACCGTCTACTCCGTGGCCTGTACGATAGGCATAAGATGGCATGGTAACACCGCCCGCTGTAGACTTGATCGCGTAGTTGTCGCTTGGACTGACAGCCAGCTCGGACCACAGCTGACCCTCTAGATGAATTCTTATCTAGAGGGTCAGCTGTGGTTGACCGCACTTGCCTAGCCATGCTCCAGTAATTAGGACCCATTTACAGCGCCAAGCAACATATCGAAGCAACGTGTTGAAGTAACAGGTTCAACGTGGTTTAGTAGATGTAAATGTATGCTTGCAGGGCGAAGTACAGTTCAAGACAGACGATCGTTTCAAGCGCAGGGCCCATTGCTGAACTGTACTTTTGCCTGCCAGTCCTAGTAGAATACAATTACATCTACTTGGTGGCTTCGACACAAAAACGAAAGAAGTTGAACATGTTTAAAATCGAACGCCCGAGCAACAAACGTGTATATATAGCTGTCGATTGTCGAATGCTACAAGTTCAACACTAGGAGTTGCATGTTGCTTTGACACGTTGCTGGTGTGCACGGCGCTTTAGCCTAAAGGTCGTTTACACTGCACGCGGAGAGGCAAACATATGCGCGCGTGTTCGATGTGTTCGAACTCGTTGAAAGCGTGTTCACACTACCCACGAACAGTGTGAACGTTCTGTACAAGTCGATGAGCTAAATCTCGACCAGCGTAGGCGCAACCGTTCTATGGACCCGTCCCCTCAAACTTGGGAGAAGCTGGGGACCAACTGCATTTCGCTCCCTCCAACTTTTGTGACGGATATTTTAGTGAGCAACTTCAGAGCCGCTTCAACTTTTAATTAATGGGGGGAAGCTTCTATATTTAAAGGGAAGGGAAATGAATGCGGAAAAAGCATGAGTGAAACTGTGGTGGGCTCAAATAATGAGAGGAGAGGGAGAAGCGAGGGGGAGAGAGGGAAAGAAATTGAGATCCACGCAACACATTGTGTCAACTTTTCAGCCGTGACGACCAGCAGCGGCTATGCATTGCGATGAGCTTGTGTCAAATAAAATATAATTCACGCCAACAGCGTGAAAACAATGATAAAAGTAGATATGAGGTGATCGTCTTAGCAACAACAAAAATTAATTAGTCTTATAGCTAATTCACACCGCCCGACGCCGACGAGACACAACTCGACGGTCGAATTGGGTCACATCGGGCAGACGGTGTGAATTAGCTATAAGTGTCGGTGATGATCAGTGTTCCAGAGGTCCATGGCACACAGAATGAAAATGCACGACTTCCAAACTGTGTTCTTTCTCGTCATATCTTGTAAATGGTAAACAAATAACTGTTTACAAAATAAAAACACAGTTGGGGACTTAGACTAGAAGTGAGATAAAACAGAAATAAAACAGTTCAAAGACAATTCGTTTTATTTCAGTTTTAGGCCTGTTTCAGTTTTTTTCCGCTTTTAAGCACTTCCATAAAACCTGTTTTATGATACCGACACCTTATGATTCTCTCTTTTCGTCAGATTAAAACTATGAAACAGTGACGTAATTCATTTCTTCCATATCTATATCTCTTTTGCCGCCATGATGTAAGGCAAGCTCTGAGAAACGTTTTCAATTGTGATATCGCTTTCATAGAAAGTTATTGATCATATATAACGGATATTTTCTTAGACCAACTAATTCAATTCTATTACTTTGAATAATGCGGCAAACCGTCGTCATTTAACTTCACACAGTATGCCACGTTGCCCCACAACATAGAGATGGTATCGTGATCATGCACAGAAGGCTGTGACGTCACTCCACGCTATGTGTACATCCACAGTAGGCCTACATTAGAAGCGATACAAGCTATAGTCCAGTCGCTGTTGGAAAGAACCAACATTGCAGGAAGTGGTTAGTCGAGACAGTGTAAAACGAACGGACACCAAACCGACCGTCAATCCACGGCGAGGTCAGGGCAGTTTAGGGAGCTCTGACCCCCGCATGCCTCCGGAGCCACCGTGGAATTCGCACAAAACTGATGAAAAATTGCTGAGTACCCCCTGACTCTCATCATCTGATACGTTCAGTCAGCAGCTAGTACTTAGCTCTTGATAGCGCTCAAAATTCACCAAAAATCCACAGATTTGGACGTCGTGTTTCACCAATTTTCTGGGGACAAAGCCTCTAGACCCTCATACTGGGGACCCTCCCCAAAGACGCCACTCCTATAATCCCACTATAAAACCCTAGCTGCCCTAGCCTCGCGTACGCCGTTGATACTTGCTTGGCAGTTCAGAGACGTTATGACTCCAGGCGGTGAATCTTCTTTTGCGCAGCATTGCTCAACCACGCTATAGTCTGTACACAGTGTAATATATGTACAGTAGGTCACTTTATCTTTCGCTAAAACTAAAGTCTAAAACTTTAGTTTTAGACCAAAGCTTATATAATCTGAACGGCTAAAACCTGGTTTTAGACGCAGTTCAGATTAGACTTTGGTCTTTGTGTTTTAGACTTTAGTTTTCGCGAAAGATAAAGTGACCCATCGTTTACGTTCTGCTTCATCTTACTGCAGACGTTGAAGACAATCAGACGTTTTTTTTTCTTTTGTTCGTGCAGCTATTTATTCAGTCGAGTTGATTGGGTTCAGTTAAGTAGCGTTCTCACTGAGGCCAACGTTGCCCGTCGACGGCGCTGACGTTGGATGTACGACCACAACTTGTTGCAGCGTTGCATTTGAATATCACGTGACTAATTACGCACGCGTGCTGGCTGAGCTTCATTAATATTCATAGACTAACGTTGCCGAACGTTGGCCGCTGTGAGAACGCCACTTTAAAGTCGACACCGGATAAGCAGTCAAAGTTGTACGATAGACACGATGATGTACAATATAAAGCTGGAATTCCACGACGCCGACACCGACACCGACATTCTCGCTGACATTCTCGCGAGGATCGTCGCGAGAATGTCGGCGTGTCATTTAGCTTGCCATAGGAATAACTTCAGAAAATCGCGCGTGTCGGACGTGTCGGCGAGGATCCTCGCGAGGATGTCCGTGTCGGTGTCGGTGACGGCGTCGTGGAATTCCAGCTTAAAGACACTTGAAACCAGCACAGTACTGTGCACATGTACACAGCGACTAACAACGCCGCGTTCTGAGGCTATATATGTGCTATATGCAAAATGTCGATATATCTATATACTTGCATAATATGTTTTATTTTGCCATTCTTCATCATTCGTTTCTCGATTTATGACGTTCCACTTAAAAAAGTGAGCTGCTGTGTTTGATTATTTTGAAGATGGTAGAATGGCCTCTTTCAACAAGAGAGTCTAGCACTGGCTAGCATGTCGCGAGATGATCCGCCCGCAAGCAGCACGGCGGCCGCAATGCGCGGTAAAGTGGGATCGGAATTTGAAACCTAAATTAGCTATAATGCGCCAATGCACTTCCGTCACCAACAGACGGACAGACAGACGGACACTGGCATCGTAGCATGAGCGCGAGATGTATATATTATATCTCGCGCTAAAAATTAATGTGCGCCTCTCTTTCTGACCCGACTCGAATATTGAGAGTTTGGTCGCGTATTTTCAGGCCATAGGCTAAATTGTCAGTCGTCAATCTGATTACTGCTCTACTATCTGACGACATCCGTGACTTGCTCGATATCAATGTGTTGGAAAGGGAGAGGGCGGGGTCAGCAGATGACAGCCGAACGCTAAGCGAAGATGGTGATAGTGAACTATCAAATTCAACGGTGAGGCATCGAGGGGATTTGGAGGCTTTGAATCCCTCCCACAGTCCCACCTGACTCCTTCTCCTGGGCTACACGTTGGATTCGCACAAACCCACAGGAAATTATTGGGTTCCCGAATACATCAGGCATAGTGTTTAGCTCTTGTTAGCTATCCAAATGCACCAAAATCTACCATTTCAAACGTCATTTTTCAAAAATTACGCCTGTAGGCAGTCCCACTGGAGTGAATAGAGGCGTAGACATATCTCTTGAAACCCTGTTTCTATAACCTCCACTATAGAACCACTGGGCTCGCCCCTGGTCGAATTAAACAACGGGAAATTGACCAAATACTGAAACATAAGGTTGTAATCACTGGTTCATTCACACTGTAGGTCTATACGTTGCGTTGCAGTGCCGCACGCACGGCACCGCAACGCAACGCATCCGGTGAGAATGGACCTTAATTTAGCATTCTTGGCTATGACCAAACGACAACGAAACACGTCACCACTGTCTGTCCCACGCACGTCCTAGCGCTGTATTTTATAGAACTATTGTTACACTAATAGGAAGCTGGAAGTCAAGCCGGCTCATCAGCGTAGTCGCACGTACACTCAAAGTGGCCGAAACGGCGAAGAAGCCGTCGCCAGCATTCACCAGGCGGCTGCACCATCGGTATGCCTCCGTCGTCAAACAGCCATCGGGCTAGACGCTGGATACTGCACACTGCGGTCGTCTGGAAGCCACGCCAACTGAGCTGTAAAAAGCGCCCTCTGTTTCCTTTCGTTCGTCGGGCTCTGTTGCGATCAGCTCAAACTTCACAGGTTCGACAATAGGTTCATCTATATACGAAAAGGCCGGAGCAAATCTTCAACAAGCAGTGTATAAGCAATCGAACGCCTATACAACCAATCTACAACATTGCTGGCCATGTCACACTAGCGTGAATTTGCTGCGACAAACTGTTGTACAACTAGAAAACTGTCCTCAATTGAGGATCGAGGCCACACCGACCACGTTGACCATTGAGGTCGACCCTTGACCATTGATCTTGACTTTAAATTACAGGACATCGATGGTCATGACTCATTCATATGCAAAAGGTCAAATGTCAAAGGTCACTCGGTTCAAAAATTAGAGAGAAACAGACAGACGGATAGACGGACGGACGGAGGCGATTGCATTATCTCCCGTGCTAACGCGGTCAGTAACAAGTCTACCAGAAATCGAACCAGTGGAGATTGAGCCGTGGACGTTTAGTTTAAAGTTGAGCGAGACAGCCGAGCTGCTTGCAGCTTAAATTCCACTGAAGCAGTTTTCCTCGTAGCATCCTCGTGACATCCTCGCGAAAATGTCCGCAACACGTCGTGAGTGTCGTGCTCGTGGTATGGCCCGACGAAAGGGCAGCACTACACCGCAGCAGACCGCCGGCCGACCAATCAGGTAACGAGCGAGTGACCAGCTGGACATGGAAGTCGCCGGACATGGCCGACACGCATGACTTGTTGCGGACATCCTCGCGAGCATGTCACGAGGATGCTACGCGGAAAACGGTCCCGTGTAATGTAGACTTGAAGGAGAGACTGTGCCATGCCTTGGCATGGCAGCAGGTGCGCTGCGTTGTCGTCGTGAGCTCGTGAGTCGAGTTGATCACAGTTGAGTTGACTGCATGTGTGCAATGGTGCGTGACCTGGCTTCTCAGTCACACGCCACTCGCAGACTTCGCCGACAGCAGACTCAGTTCAGTTGAGCGCGCCACGTCAGTCGCTTCTTGCACGTCGTTCCAGCCGGAAGAATAATTTGTCTACTGCAGCCGACATTGCTCAGTGAACCGCCGCTCCAGGAGGAGACAATCATTTCCTGAGAGTCCGCCGTGTTCTCCAGTAAGTATAGGGTCATTTTATTGGTCGTTGCACTGACAAAAGTGGGGGCTCAGAATCTTGAAACACTAGCAGTTTAAAAATTGTCGCGGGTATACGAGGTAAGTGTGAGCGCTAGCAGCCTAATAGAAGTTGACGCCTATGAGCGAGTGAGTGTAAAGGTCCGGAGACACTGACGGGCGACGCAAGATGGTCGTCCTGTCGGTCCCTGGATACACGGACCAACACGGACCGACACACGGTCCGCCACGAGCAAACACGACCCGACATTTATGTTGGTTCGACAGGTTGCCTTGTGTGTCTCGACCTTAAGCGTACTTAGCGGCCCATACAGTCGTTCTTTGTCATTGTATTGATGCAGTAGTCTTGAAGTAGGTCTAGGCCTAGCCTAACCTATTGTTTTCTAGTTCCGTTGTAGTTCAGGTACAGTATTCTCCGTTGCAGCAATTGACTGGCGTTACAATGACTTCACAGCTGCTTACGACGTTTGAAGCGGTCTTTATATTCGAGAAAAATCGCGGTTTAACGTTTTTTGTTCTAACGCCGCTAACGTTTTTAGTTTTTATTTGTTGAGAAGACACGTTTCTGCGATGTTTTTTTCGTCTAATCGTGTGTTTGGACGTTGTATGGATGGTGTAGTTGTTCAGCGGGCGACGATGGAGCTGCCTGAGATACGTGTGTACACGCCAGGGACGACGGCAAGCCCGCTGTCACAGCAAGGTTGCCGGGTGGACGTCCCTCGGCAGCAAGGTGCCCGGGCAGGTGCTCGAAGGTCTGCTGCGAGCAGCTGGAGTGGAAGTGAGACGCAGAATGGCTCGGTGATGACGTCATCACACAAGCTGAGGAAGGGCTCGTCCAACTGTCAATCACTGGACGTGCTTGACAACGATGATTTCACACGACGGGAGAACAAGGCGAGTGAACCCAGTAGATCTACAACAGTAGATCAGTAGATCAGGTCATACGATACGATACGATATGAAACAATGAGTGCACGCTTAAAGGTCTGTTTCGGAATTTAAGTCCAAAATTTCAGACAAAACTGACAAGTCTATGTTAAATTATAGCATTCTATATCGGGGTCCATTTTTTGTCGGGACATCAGATACTCATATTAAACTATTTTTAATGAAAAAGCAGTTATTATTATTATTAAAAATCACATTCGTACACATAGTAGGCTACAATATAATGAAAATAAATTACAAAAAGCTACAAGAAACAAACTTTTACGTTATTAAACAAGACACTGCTAATTGTGTGGTAACAATAGTTAAGCTTTGCAGTCAGTTCAAGAAACTGTACATTGCGCTGTTATATGTAGCATTGTATTGATTGCATACATTTGTTTTTTGTAGCTGCCTTATGGCGTAATAAAACATACTAATAGAACTGGAGATGCACGACACAGTGATTGATTGATTGATGTGCGTGCTCATACAGACGACGGTCTACGTGCAAGTGGTGTTCATGAAGCTGGGAGAGATTGACACCATCAAAGAAACGTTCTCAGCTGACGTCTTCATCCAAGCAAGATGGCGTGAGCCGCGACTCGACGGCAAGCAGATGGCCAAGAACATCGTACGTTTGAATTTCAAGGAAGAATAGCCACAGTGATCATTTACACGTCACAGGAATAACGCCCGCGCCGTTGATTTTTAGGCCGCGTTGCACATGTACAGCGCAAGCGGAATGTTCTTACCGGGCAAGTTCCGTCGTGGTTTATCGATTGGTTGGTCTGTCCATTGGTAACGACTATCGAGCCTGTATTGTGGAAAAACGGCTGATTCAATCGAGCTGCCTTTTGGGATGATCAGTGGAGTGGGCCAAAGAAATCGTGTATTGGGTGGGCGTTCGCATTAGCGCCACCTAGCAAATACGATTGAACGGTTGCGAGTAGTTCTCCTGTGAAGCAACGATAGCAGAGCAAGGTCAAAATTTACAACAGGCTGCTGTGCTGTTGATAAAGTATTGCTGAAATGGCTACTAGTTTGCCGTAACTGTGTTCGATAATCTTGCACAGATTTAGTTTTACGTGTTCATAAGATGTAAGGTAAGGAAGATAAGGAAGCGTATAGTAGTTTGTGCTACAAGCACCACACCGCTACGGGAACTCACGTGCCATATGGGATCACACAGTGTTACCTGCCACCCGGCAGATGTGTGTTCATGACGGATTGACGCCGTCGGTTTTGGAGGTATTGTTTGTCTGTTTCTGCTGTGCAGAATCCGGATACGATTAACTGGGATCAGTACTGGAATCCGAGGATCTACGTGGACAACACGGTGGACGACCCGCAGGAGACGGTCGGTCGTACGGTGGTCTATGACGTGCACTCGTGGGACGCCTACGTTGTGGAACGACACCGACTCAAGGGAACGTTCCTCGAAAATCTGGAACTGTTCCACTTTCCTTTCGACACGCAGGTCAGCATCTGTCGAGCGACGGAATGAGAAATACGATGAGACATGATGGGCACAGTTTAATTATCACTCGAAAGCTGTCAGCTATAGCCAGTTTAAACTACCGCACGGAGCGACAAGATGAGGGTGGCCCAGTGGTGTAATCGTTCAGAGGTTGGACGTGCGACTAAGAGTTCGTGGGTTCAACTCAACGGCCGTTCCGCTGACATACAACAACCTAGGACAAGTTGTTCACACACATGCGTATCTAGTCACCAAGTAGTATAATTTGATACCGGTCAAACGGCAGTTGTGCTCTACGGCTGGGAAGGTAACCGCAGGTCTGGCGAGTTGCACCGGCCATGCGTCACAGAGTTAAGTGATTTATATACCTACGTGCTGAAGGCCTAATTAAGGGAGATGAGAACCTACACTTCTCATGGGGTACAGCAGTCTACTTTTTTACACCATATTACTAATTTCTCTACCGAAATAATTGTTTTAATAAAGCCTATTGCTGGGGAAAACAGCTGTCCGATTCACTTGAAAGCGACCTTTAAGTAGTTAAACGCATTTTCACCGTGCTGTACACGACTATACCCTCGGGTAGAAGGTCACAATACGGTCTAGCCAGTTCTTGCGAGTATAACCTCCTAGCGGGCAATATATTCTCAGTTATAGTTCGCTAGTGACGTCAGCGGTTGCTGGCCAGTTGCTGCATGGTTCAATGAGCGCAAACAATGCGCTTGATAGTACCCACTGCGGAAGCTCGGAAGCCACGCCCACTGTGTTGTAAAACGGTGAATATGACGTTGGTGTGTGCTGAGGACATCACAATAACGCTGATGTCGGAGCGTCTGGAGACGGAAGTGTCACTGGAGGAGGACGTGCGTCAGCGGTCGACCATCAACGTGGAGTCGTTCGTCGACGAGCAGGAGTGGAGACTCTACCACGAGGTGGAAACGTTCACTAGTCTAGTCAACAAGTTCTACGAGGGTGACGTCTCCACTGACGACATGTGTTCTGCTCACCCGTCGTTCTCGTGTCGTACGCACGCCTCCAGACGTCCTGGATTCTACATCACCAACATCTTCCTCGTCATGGTAACCTCCCTCCCGTAGCTTGCTGCAGCCGACTGCCTAAAGACTGATAGATAGCTACTTCTAGCCGTTACTGTGCCAACTAGAAACTAAAGCAGTCGTACGACGTGTAGTCCCACGTCGGCAGCATCACACGGCCGCAGCAGGTGGGAGCACCTTTCAGTAGTACCGTGCATCTGTAACTGTTTCGTAACCATGTGACTTTGACCTTCGATTTTTTGACCTCAGGGTTAGTGCATACAGATATCCTGTCATAGAGTATATGTGTACCAAAAGGGCCCGTCAGTAAATAAAGAATATTTATCCCAGATCCAGTTTTACTCAATATTTAGTGAACTTCCAGTGACGAGCAATATGGTTGTAATCATAACAGTTTGGGTGAAAGTTGCAAATTCTACAGGTTTCCCGCAAATAAAAGGACAAAGTGGGCTGAGTTATCGAGGTACTAATTATGCACGTTGTTTTGTAAGGTAATTTTTAATTATCGAAGACTAACCGTAACACGGTAGAAAACGTACATTGACGCCTGTACTAAGCTTACCGTATTTCACCGGAAACAGAAATAACAGCAATATTCTTATATAACTGACGCACCCTATATCGGTGTTACAAACTTCTTATTGCGTGGCGCGGATGAAAACGTCCCGTCGTAGTAGACCAGAACTCAGTGATATTTCAAACTGCAGTTAGCCTACTGTGAATTGTTCATTTCACACCGCCGGACGAGACGCAGCTCGACCGTGGACGAGTCCAGTGGTGTCGGGCGGTGTGAATTGGCTGTTAGCTGGTGAATATCAGTTCGGTACGGTCGTGTTGATGATGTCGCTGTGTTCGTTGTTGAGTTCTTCATCGGCAGCATGGCGTTCGCGACGTACTCAGTGCACATTCAGAAGCCCGAGAACCGACTTGACCTGGCGTTCATCCTCCTACTGACGACAGTCGCCTTCAAGTTCACTGTCAACTCATCTCTACCACGCATCTCATACCTCACCACCATGGTAACCACAACCACACACCGCAATCTATCGCTATTTTTGATACTGCACTAACGACGCCGTTCCTAACCGTGATTAAACGTACATAAAATGATGTGATTTGCCATGTTGTGAACGCCAATAGCGGCCGATAGACCGATGCGTCTCCGTGCCAATACTGACGACCGACATTGTCGACCGTCATTTCGGGTGTGCTGCCGGGTGTCGTTTTCGACAGCTGAATTGTAATACGCCGTCAAATTGGCCCGACAACCGACATAGAATAGCGAATACAATACATATGTTTTGCAATGACAACTAAAAACAAGGCGAATGTTCGTTTTATTTTTCGTTGCTTTAGCTTTCACTTTCTGCATAGGATGAAGTCTATGTAGCATATGACCAGACCTACGGTTACCTTTCCAGCCGCAGAGCGTGAGCGCCGACTGACCGGTGTAAGTTCATGCTCAGTGATACGGACACAGGCGTGTGAACGGTAGTTGTTACGATGAGCCGTGTATTGATTGGGAATAGAAACCACGAGCTCGTCCACATGCCATATGTGACTATAATGTTACCTGACACCTGTCCCGCCTTTACCCGGCCATTTAAAGCTGGTATACTCGATTCAGCGACCCCGGAGGGATGCAAAGCTGAGTTGATCTTGTTGGCTAGTTACATACCGAAGGGGTATTACCCGCTCGAAGACTGTCACCCATCCCAGTAAGTAACGTGCTCAGCGTAGAGTAGCTTCGCTCATGCGACGACTGACGCTACCACTAGGCCAGTCCGCCAGTGCGGTCGGTGGTGCTTGTGTATACCTGTCAGGACGTGTACATAATGATGTCGATGACGGTGTTGGTGCTGGTCTGCATCTGGCACGCCATCATTCCTCAGATCGCCGCCGACTGGGGACTCCACGTCGCACATACCAGTGACGTCATCGTCCTGTCGGTTCTCGGCTCAATCTTCGTCATTATTCACGTCATCTTCGCACTCTGGATCGCCACAAGGGTACGT
>Ga0209782_1000719_pt1 | contig 15412 bp, 8 predicted proteins | sample WorMetmaBAHAMAS1_FD_187390 | JGI IMG/M metagenome (GOLD analysis project Ga0209782, IMG submission 187390) | Marine gutless worms symbiont microbial communities from Max Planck institute for Marine Microbiology, Germany - Inanidrilus... | ecosystem: Host-associated > Annelida > Digestive system >...
GGGTATAAATAAATAAATAAATTCACCCATTTGCGCACAAGCCGGCCGTGTACAGATTTACGCCAAATTTGGTATTGAGGTAGGCGTTGCAGGCATAATTTTTGGCAATCAGTTAAAAAATGTCAATTCTGTGGGGGGTCGAAAATGGACTATTCCCGTTTAAACAGCCAGTCGCTGTTAACACTGCTGAAACTAGTGCGCAGTGAGTGATCAGTTAACTGGCCCAAACTGGAATAATTTAAATCAGTTATTCCTTGTAAGTATAAACAGTGGTGTTTATACAGTGCAATAGTTTCTAACATTCATAACTGCAATATATAATAAGCATATTAACATTGCATATACCAACAAATTATCACAACCTTAATAGTATCTTGCAAACAACATGCATCTGAACATTAATATATGTTCAAAATAAGATATGTATATCAAATATAAACTTACAAATATTACATCTGTTAAACATTTAAAATTAAGAGGGTCATTTCACAATAAGTTACAAAATGGTGTCATTCTATTTTAATTTTTGAAATATGTAACTCAAAAATATATTATAAATACCAGTTGCAAGTCCTACTATGATGACATCACTGAGGTCATTTATAAACATTAAATCCAGTCATTGCTGTTGAAATCATCCAATAAAGAACAGCATTCTGTTATTTGCTTTCTGCGGACATAAGGACTTAGTGCAAATGCCATTCACTAATATACATTTAGTATACTGTAACAGGCAGTTGGCAGCAATACATGTTTGTTGTCAGATGTTTGCTCATAGTCAAGAAAGTGTTGATAAGAAATGACGTGGTCACCACGTTGTTTCTGTGACTACGGCAATGATCACAGCAGCGAATTTTCTCATTGTGTCTGACCAGGAATAAATGGTTAACTGAATTTGGATGGTACATTTAAAAATGAAACGTTAATGTTTGACATTTAAACAGGTTTGCTTGCTCAACTTGTTCATTTTTATCGCAGCTCATAATGTGCTATATTACTTGGTAAGTTGACTTACTGGTAGACAAAATACTGCACTGCGCTAACTATAAGTGTCAACTTCATACAATTTTCAGCACAGTCATTGAGTTCGGCACCAACTACAACTCGTTTCTTTTTTCATATTTAAGAAAAATGACGGAATGACACCATTTCAAAACTTACTTAGAATGACCCTTGTACATTACCTAAATTAACGAAGCAGTGTTCTGCTATTTCACTAAAAGAGGCAACAAGCACAATGTCACAAAAAAATCTATTAATGATTAATGCTGAGCAACAGTAGCAGCAGCGCAGTGATTAAGGCATCATCAGGAATGTAATGCAACAAAGTGCTCCGAAAGAAATCAACCATCGAATGATGGACTGCTCAAAGACAGAGATCTTGGTTTGATATATAATATTGTGAAAATGCAACTGCAAGACTGGTGTTGCAACAAGTATTATGTCACCAACAACAAATTCATGCGTACAGTACAGTGTACAGTACAAGTACTCTTGCATTCAAGTACATTTTATTATCTTGAAAAATATCACAAACAACATGAATCTCTAAAAACACCAGTAATCAACTGGTCAAAAATATATACACCCATTACCTACATACATTTATGCCACATACAACAGTTGAGAATGAAGGCCTGAATCTGAGGCACAGGTGGTCACTAAGAAGCAAAGCAATAAACTAGTGATAATGCACTGCTGTGCAACAGCCAAACTCAGATGTTTCTGTAGACCTAGAGCCAGCAAATTCTGTTCACGTGAATGAAGTGACTGATGAACTCACTGCTGTTGCTCAAGAAATAAGACTGGTGAGTTATGCGTCAGACACTGATTTGAATGAGATGGCCTTTATTTCATGTGATCAGTATCTGTCAGCGACTCAGGAGAAGAAATAGGGATGGACTGAATATTTGATAGAATAATCCATGCCAGTACTGTATTTTGGACTCACTGATGTTTACTGTAATCACAACAGTGTTTGCAAAGTCCAGTCATCACTGAACATGAATGACTGCAACAGCAGCTGCAATCTCTTCAGTAACTAGACGAACTCAGCAAACTTAGCACCGTCATCTAGAAACGTCTAGAAATACATTGAGTGACAGACACATGTGTACTTATTTGAGAATAGCATTTAGGTCAATGCCAAGATAGATGAGACAACGGTACTTTCAATTAGAAGTTGTCAAGAGACTGGCTGGGAAGTGCGCCTTCAAAACGACCTACTTTGTGTCGAGTGGGACATAAAACCTCAACACAATCAAACAACCTAAGAACCAGCAATAACGACACAATGGATGGATAGGAAAGCATCCAGATATTGACAGATACTACACAAAATGACCAGAGTTAGTTGTTGATGTAAAATGCAAGTTAACCATGCACAAAATGACAAGGTCAGCAGGCAGTTGAGCTCAGTGTACAAGAGAATGTAAGGTGAGATGCAATAATTCATAAATCACAACCAAATTCTTTAATTACCTTGACGTTTCGGTCTCATCACGAGACCTTCATCAGAAGAAGCTGGTACTCAGTTCTTCCGGATCTTGATATGACGATCAACTGTCACATCAGGAAAACGGTCGTAGGCATGTACCAGCTTCTTCTGACGAAGGTCTCGTGATGAGACCGAAACGTCAAGGTAATTAAAGAATTTGGTTGTGATTTACGAATTATTGCACGGAAATTGTTGTACCAACCAAATAAATCTATTCCTCGAAAACATAAGGTGAGGGCCTAAAAAAACATATTACTAAAGATGCACCAAAACGTGACAACCGAATGAGGCGGAGCACAGATCCCTGAAGGACGTCAGCAATGCAGCAGACACAGGCAGATGAACTGAATAGTGATGACCAGATAGATATAAACAAAGCCAAGCAACATGCCAAATCAATGTTTAGCAGAATGGAATGATCAATCAGATAAAAAGCTGCGTTTAGGTTCAATGAAACTCCGACAGACTGTCAGCTTACCTTCATATGCAGCAGCAGATTTTATCAAGTGTGCACTAGTTTCAATGCATGCCAGTGGAAATGCACTAAAGTTAAAACAACCACGTATGACTTTGAAAATGAGATAAAAATAGACATTCAAAATAACTGTTTGGATTGTTAAAGTTTGAGATGGATTGGTACTGGTAATTTGCTAGTTAAGTCATCCTACAGAGTTTGTGTGAAATATAGAACCTAAAAACATAATGAAACAGGTGGGCCTATAACTCAGTTCATTAGCAACCAGCAAATTGCTACCTTAAAGATGCAATATGACCAACACTGAGTCAAAAGCATGGTTAAATTCCAATAAAAAAACAACCCTAGCAGCCAGAAAATCAATAGTTCAATCATGTCACACAGTCTGACGGTAATCAAAAATATGTTCTTTGAAAGAGTTAATGCATTTAAAGAATAATTTAGACAACAGCTGGCTGAACTTGCATGCAATATGTGGCATTCCACTGTAGCGCGTTGAGGCCGGCAATCTAACGCTACTGCTTCAGGATGCAGAGTTCGTTTATAACTGCAAGATATAAGTTGAAAATGGCATGTATCTATCTCTTTATCATCATTACTTTTGTTTTCTTGTCAGAAATATCGAGATATATGGTAATTTGAAGCATGACACTGTCCTGGTTTGTAAGTCGAAGCAGTGAATTACTGATACATCCATTCAGTACAGGAATGCACTATTCAAGAGTTAAAAAATAAAATTTAATAAATATACTGTGTAAAAAATTTAAAATGGTGGAAGATAGAGCACATCCAAGTACAAGTACCTGAAACTGTAAGTAGCACTCAAGTACAAGTCCAAGAACTATAACCATGCAACCAGCACGTATTGCTGAAACTGCAACGGAATATTATTATTTACTTACTGCTAACATGAACGTCAACATGTTCGCAGTCAACGGTTTGAAACCACAACTCATCCGAAGGCAAACTGTCACCAGCGGCATTGGACGCAATTGCATAAGCTCTGTACATAGTTGCTGGCCGGAGTGAGTTGAGCATCACGCCAGCTGATCCACGTGACATGTCTGTACTGTCCACACTATCCCAGTACTTCTCCGACAAAGCCTTGTCTGTTGCTTCCTTGTAGAACAGATGCAAACTGCGAACACGCACGGCTTCGCTGTACTGAACGGTGACGTAAGCACAATCATTTGATACGACGCATCTGTCTGCATTCAGCACCGGTGCATGCGGACATTCTGTACAGTAAGTCAGCAATTCACGTCAAATGTATACTTCTTAAAATTACATCTGGCCTCATTTTAGGTTCAACACCCTCCACTTCATAACCATTGTATCTTTTCAAGTTTTTACCAATGAATCATGGCCATATTCAGTCTTAAAACACAACCACATCACATCAGCCTGTTCCAGCACAGTGCCTGCCAATTACTCTGCCTTAGACAGATTTGTCTGAATTTCTCATGTGCAACTACAGCTTCTAACACAACTGTGCACCACATCTTCTGTGTCAGAAACAAAATTACTGACTACAATCATTCTTGTAAAACGCCAAATACATGTCTGCAAGCAACATAACGACTTCATAGCAACGCTTATCAACTAGTTCTACGCTGAACCACCGATGACAGCACGAAGCAAACCAGCAGCCGGAAATTTTAAAGCACAAGAAAGAAATGCTGCCTTCGCTGTGAGTGCATATCATCAACCATCACAGACAATTAACTACTGCCTTCAGTCCACTCCACTCTATATCAGTGCAATGTGTTTCCCGTGCAGGGTGAAAAACCTCCACCAAATTGCCCCACGAGTAACTTACATACTGGCACTTGCACTGCGTGCATGCTACCCCACATTCTCTAGATCCCCACAGGCTCCACTTCCTTGTGGACGAGTTGAATATGTCAACTCTATTACAGAGTGATGCAGTACTTGGCTAGATCTCCACAGGCCCCAGCCAATTACTTAATCACTCTGTAATAGAGTTGTCGTACAGTCAACTCCTCCACAAGGAAATTGTTCAGTTTCTAGTAACTACTGTTTTTCAGGATACTGAGACATCACTGCAGGAGTGTACTGAATTAACATACGTGCCAAACTGACAACGATTCTATAGAGTTATCAAGTGGAACAGCAGAACTGACCAGTCTGGTATGACAACGCCTTATTGGGTTCACTCAGACAACTCAGGATATCCGTGTCGAAGTTCTCAACTGTCGTAAAACAGTGTGAACTTGCTGCGTCGTTCACAACCATTGCTTCAACCTCTTCCAGTTTTCTACATATGCACACAGAAAAACGAGCTCCAGTACTCCATGTTGTTTAACCACAACTACATAGCCATCATACACACCACTGACGAGAACTCTAGGGCATCTTCTTCTTAATCCAGATGCAGCTACACACTGCCGTCAGCAAGGGTCTGTGGGCAGTGAAACTGCCGTCAGCAACATCTGCCATTTGTTCACTGCAGTGCATCTGTATTAAGAAGAAGATGCCAGAGTTCTCGTCCGTGGTGTTATCTTCAACCATTTACTCAGTTGCTAAGAGAAAGAGGCCACATTGCTCACACACGCAGTGCATACGTACAGCCTACTGTTATATGCTGCACATTTGTGCACGGTCATGCACGCACGTGAGCTCTACAAAAATGGCTGAAATGACTGAGATGCAATGTACGTGCAGAACTGTGTGTGGTCGTGGTCAGGATTCTTACCGACCACGTTAGCGCGGGATGTCATGCAATCTCCTCCGTCCGTCTGTTTCCACTATTTGGAACTTGGGAACTGAGCAACCTCTGACCTTGACCTTTTCTATGTGTTACAGTATGGGTCATGACCATAGTTCTCATGGGATTGAAGGTCAAAGTAAGAGGTCAAGGTTAGGGTCTCCATTCGAAGCATGGTCGGTGTGACCCTCATCCTCGATTGACGAGTTTTCTAGTTCCGCATGCTGTTGACTGTTGTTCCGACTGGCTGCTATGTTGGTATTTTCCCAACTGCCTGTGCAGTGGTGATGTGGCCTTTCACCAAAATACTTTAGAGACACTTATTATCATACATGCAAAAACATCCACAACTAACTGCATAAGAAATAATTTCCCTAAAACTACTGCTGCTGATGAAAGTGTGCCACAGTGAGACTATCGAGAAACTCGAGCAATTCAAACTCGCGCACAAGAGTGAGTGGAACTTACTGTCTCGTTGACTTCAGCAACTGTAAATCACAGACAAACACAACGTAATTATCAGCGACACACACACCACACCACATCACATCACATCACAATGAGAACAAGTTCCACTGTCAGCAATGTCCTCACACAAACATGGCATCTGTTGTTGTTGCGATGCTCTGTGACGTGCATTATGAAATCAGATGAGTTGAAGTTTTACGTCCTACTTGATGCAAAGTAGATCATTTCGGAGACGACATTCCCAGCTCATCTAATGGTTGGTACTGAGAAACAAAACCCAACATAACTGAATTAAGCCACACAAAACTGGACTCAGCTAACACCAAAAAAAACACAAAATGCTACAGCATGGGTAATCAAAAACACATAAACGAAACCTAAACCAATACGTAAATTTAAAAACTTCTAACATTGTGAAACAACTGTCGCAAACAACACAACATGGAACAGTTCTGAAAATCTTCCTTCTGAACCTCCAGACGAACATCAGAGCTCAGATGCTGACTGTTAAAGGGGAGGGAAGTCTTACAAGATAAGACACTCCGAAAGATCCATGAATTCTTGGAACATACCACTGACATCCAACGACTCAGAGTTGTGTTGCTATTAGCAATGTTAAAATCAGAATTTTCTGATATTCGATTATCGAAATGAAAAAAAATCAATTTTTATTTGATTATCAAATTTTAATTATAATGGTCTCAAGCATGCATCACTGCCACATTGCACGCAAGTACCATTTAGCGATAATGAACGAATGCGTACGACTTGTTATGCAGAGCGAAGCCATATATGTGTTAAAGACAAAGGCTTTATATAAACCTGCTAATGATCTGTTATACATCTGTTATTAAAGTGATTTAAAACTCCAAAAAGCGAAAACACTTTGTTTACAAACAAGTTCGCGGTCACTACTCGATCACGTGATCACGGTTGTTGTTCATTGTTTCGTCGCGCTAGGTTGCACTGTTGACAAACGTATGTCACAAATCAGTATCATATCAAGTTACGTTGCAACGAGAGAACAAGGCATATGGCCGTTCACTTTCCAGTTTATTTCAACCTGCACCAGTACCGTCGCGTGTGCAATAACTGCAATGGCATACCAGGTTCTAATCTGGGTTCTAGTCGAATTTTAGCAATAAGATGTGATAACACCATCTTAACTATTCTATGTTGTTTATCACACCCATTCCAAAGTGCAAATTCATGTAATAATGTCAAATTTTTAAACATATGGCATGAATTTCATAGTATATGCGTCGTCGTCTGTCTATCCATTCATCATAGTCGGTGTTGTACTGAAACAGCTAGGAAAACTGGTCGTCATTGCCTAGTACAATTTCAGTAATGATAATCGATTTTTGGAAAACGACAACGAGAACGATAAAAAAATTCGATAATCGAAAAATCAACAATTGTTTAACATCTCTAGTTACTATTTACATAATGCTGATGGAGTGACAGAGACAGGGATGACATACGTTGATCTCAGGACATTCTGACGTTGAGGCACCAAGGACCCGTAAAGCATCATCTGTTGCAGCATGCAGACTTGCAAGTCGCTCCTGTGAAGTCTGCAACTCTGTTGTCAAGTAGTCGAGGTCGCGAGCAACACTGCCATTTAGTGTGAACCTCAGCTTCGCTGATGTCTTTTTGACAGCTACAATTAAGTCGACTTTGTTCTGCTCAATAGCTGCGAGCTTCTCATCCAATGCATTCTGCACATCACACTCGGCATTACACTCACGTGCCTCACGCACATTCAGGTACACAAATACAGCACGCTGGTGACAACAATTGTCAAACTCAGCAGTCTGCAGTCTGCTAGTAGTCATGAACCCCGAAAATGGGTCTTTTTAGTCATGCTCAAAAAATGACACTGCTTTGGTTTGCTATATCTTCAACACTCATCGACCAATTTTGATAATATTTTGTACACAATAAGGTCACATTATTAAGTACAGTATGCAAATAATTATTATTTCTCAACTAGCCATTTTTGTGTAACACAAATGTGCCACATCAGTGTCATTTTTTAAGACACAGTGTAGTAAAGCTATCTGACAATTAGTCTGCGAGACCTAAATGTGCCTTCACCTCTCGAATCTGCTCCACTTAGTAAGTGACATAACAGAAAGAACCGATGGATCAGATAGTTGGAAGTGGATTCCAACCTGCACCCAAATATAAGACCAGTAAAGACTTAACCAATCAAAGTATAACTAACTACAATTAGGCTGAAACAATGCTAACTACGATTATCAAGAGTAAACATAAAGGCATTATGCGTAGAAAGTATCAGAATGCTCTGAATACCCGGAGTCGTGTTTCTGATTCTTTAAGCTCAGCAACGTGTTCGTGTTCTGTTCGTGTTCTGTTCTCAAATTCTTGACATTTCTCCTCTAGTAGCCGCTACAGTCACATAAAGAACTGCTAGACACAGACCCAAGCTAATGTAAAGACAAAATAACAGGAAAGTATAATAAAACAGATTCAACAACAGCAAAATAATAAAAAATAAATCAGAGTAACAGAGGCTATTGCATGTTACATGCATGTTTATGACATTTACAACACCTATAAATTTTGTCAATCTAACTTGGTTAAACACTCCAAAGTTCAAACTGTGATCTCTATTATCAAACAACAGTGAACAGTAATCATACTAATAAAACCACTCTGCATGCACTCTAATTTATGACAAATCTGAAACACGTTTCAATGGACTGAAACAGTCGTGTCCCAATAAATCCTTTCTCAAATGTGACTCAATACATGTACGCCTAGTTCATAAACTCTTTGCACGAATACAGCAAAGCAAGACGAGGACAAGAGCTAAAAGTAACCTTTTCTTTAGTGAATGCATCCTCCGAAGTGTCAACCTGATGTCCTGTATGCAAAGTGTCACCTTTGCGAAGTGTATTTGAGAAGTAGCACTTGAGGCAAATTGTCTTCTCGCATGTCTTGCAGTAGAGTGACACTACATCATCCGGATGTGCGTCACACATCAGCCCGGCGCCAACCACTCCACTCTGCGACGCTCGTTCACGCTCGTCAATAGTCCGCTGCAAAGCAACGTTCTTTGGCAAGCTCCGCACACCGCGACGTAACTGGTACACAAGTCGGCATTCTGGGCAGCGCAGGAAGTTGCCCTCTGTAACCAGCTGTTCGGCACAAGCCTGACATACTGTGTGTCCACAGCCAGGCAGCAGTAGAGGATTCTTGAATACATCAAAACATACCGGACACTCCATCTCCACTGCTGTAATCAGAAAACACACAGCCACAAAGGTAGGTAACATAACCAACAAATTTCCAGTAAGTGACTGTTTTATGGGATAAAGTACTGAACTTCAGATTCTCTAAGTAAGTAAGTAAGTAAACTAACCAATCACTATTAGCACTTTATGGAACGAACACAACACTCATACTAAATTGTTTATTTCTGTAGCAACTTGCATGATATACTGCTAAAACCTGGTATAACAAAAGTGTATAATACACGCAACTAAAATTTTAGAATCATTTTATAGTGTTTTAATTATAATTCTTTAAATTGCTGCAAATTAGAACACCATCTTGGATATCAGTAGCAGCATTACAAGGAGAAATACAAAGAATGCGATCCTCCTACTTTTATGAAAGAAGGACATCATTCATTTCCCAAGTTACTGGCGACGTAACGCTAACTGCTGCATGATGAACTGTAAGTGTCGTGAGAAACGGCATAATATGGACAAGCTGCTTCAGTTAACTCGTCAAACAGTCATGTTGTCACAGCCTATAATTGTGTGACGAGTTGACCATTCTGTTAAGCAGAGTTGTGACGAGTTGGCCATACTGTGTGATGACGTCTATAGGTTTGTCCTTACCGTGGTCACATCTGCTATTGATATGGATAGGGTTGTAAACTATTCAAAAATTTATCACAACGCGGTGCCAAATGCGACACCATATCGCATGGGGCTATATGATGCAGAAGTCACTGAAGGTTGCTGACTGCGCTGACGTGGCATCAGCTGCTGTATGGTCTGCTGCCTAACTGTTTGGAAGACGTAATGTAAGCCTACAGTCGCGCAGTCCCTCTGCCATAGCAGAGCTTCTTATTAAGAGTTGCAAGACAGTAGATTTACCTTTAATAAACAAAACACAGCAACACAGTGTGCTCCCAGCTGAGCTACTACGATGGTCGGTGAACTTGCGGCATTTACATATTTATTTTTAGAACGCTGGAAAGCCGTGTGTATAGACTCTTCGAAAAAAGATGGGGCTGAGAAGGAAGTTATGAACACCTTAAGCCTTTAGTTGACTTTACCCAATAATATTGTCAACTGTATGAGAATACCTTGGCAATAATAACTAAAGACAAAGAAATAGCCCGAAAATGTACAAGACCACAAATCAATCCAAATAACTCCTTACCTCCTTACCTGTGACGAACTCCTTCCTACAATTCCCACCCACAGCGGAGCCAGACTAAAAGTATGGAAGTACAAACTGAAATTGATGTTAGTATAACGAATAGGGTTATTAAGTTTAAGGCCAGTACTAACTACTCAGTAGGATTAGGGTCACTAGAGTCAGTAGTGTTAGGAGTTAGGACTAGGGTTTAGGTTAATTATATTAGTAGATTAATATCAATTTCAGTATGTACATTCACTCAGAGCTCTCCCACACGACAGATACCAATGCATTGTTTTACTTACTGATTATTTACATTTCGTCTCCGTTGTCAACAAGTTGTGTACATCAGTAACACTTCTTGTCTGACTTCTCATGGATATTTTGTGTTTATTGCAGTACTCCGGTGACATATTGTAAAAATATTTAAATTAGTTGTATAATGGCAAGTTTACTTGGAAGCAAATTTTGTATAGATAGTCTGAGAGGTGATGTTTCTGATCTCCAGTCAGCTGTTGTTGACGTGCTGTCGCGTGTGGGACCTTCGGCGTCGTTTCGTTCATGGAAATACCCAGACAAAATGTCAACAGAAGTCCATATTGCAGAACTACTGGAGACGCATGTGTACTCAGAAGATGAGGAACAGAGACAGATTGCACATGTTGTGCTCATGGAACTTGTCATTGATAGGTAATTTTATAATTCTTGGAGCTATTTTAAATCTTCTTCCAGTCAAGTCTATAAACATATTGATTCGTTTTTTTTTTGTTTTCGACGAGAAAAAGCGTTAGTGATGTTACGTTAATGATTTAAACTTACTTATTTACTTACACATTGTTGAACATCCTGTTGAATGCAGCAGAAGTGGAATTAGTCAGTCAGTGACAGTGACTGGTGTTGCAATTGATTTGATCTACCACTCGCATGCTGTCATCTGAGCCATGGACTCCTATATTCTATGCTACTTTACAGAGGTCCATGCCTGAGCCTGCAAACTGTGGGAGTGTGATGGACGGCATTTTGCCCGAGGCCATGGCTGTATTATTGGAAACTAATTTGTGCACCTGGCACATTGGTAGCTGAAAGTAAAAACAATTGTCTGGCAGTTTCAGTGGCTGTGCTTGGCATTCTCAGTCATGGTTCATCCAATTACATATGTCCAAATTATGAAACTAAAAAAATATTTGTTTACTCACAGACCATGTGTGAGTTAAGAGAGCATCTGAACTAACGTGTGACTTGTGAGTTAACTATACTGAACAATCCGACAGATTAACCCTGTTTCATGCTTCTTCCCACGCCGACGATGCAACAATTCTTAGAAGTCTGATAATCACCAGTGGTGCTAGCATTGTGTACATATGTACACTACTCATTACATGCACAGCATGATCATAATGAATAACAGTAACTTTAAAACGAATGACATCAAAGTGATGCCAAACATCAATTGCCACTACACTGAGTGGTGAATTTGATCAGTAGCTGCAATGGTGCTATCATGCGTGACTGGTGATGTTGCCAGTTAGCAACAACTGCTAATGCGGTAGGCAGTCTTTTAGCCTGAATATTGAGGCACATGTTATATGGTGTAACATCATATCTTATCACAGTGTTCAGTATCATATTGTATCCATCATTTTTCCTGAAGAGCCATATCCTGCCATCACTATTTAATTCTGCATAGACCTGTGGTGATGTGTGCACTGCTGAGCATTTGTGCATTTTGTTATCCAGGATGACTACTAGTCATATTTTGTCTATCTTTTTGCCGTCTTTTACCCGACTTTTATCGTCTTTCAACGTCTTTAGCTGTCTTTCTTCGTCTTTTATCATCTTTGTCATCCTTTGTTGTTTTTCGGGTGATTGAATGGATTCGTTTTTTATTGATGCAAGGAGAGAAGACAGACTGTTCCATTAGTGGAGGTACCAATGTCATAAATAACAGTAACAGCTGGCCAGTTTAATGTTAACAGTCATAGCTATTAAAGCAGCAAATATCGTTAATTTAAACATGCGATTATATAGATATGCAACTGTCTGTATATAAATATACCTATATATACATAGACAAAGACACATGATGATTGCAATACTTCACACTTCTGGGGGTAAAGTAAAAAATTTTTTACAGTGAATGGTATAAATGAGTATTCTTTGTGAAGCAATGCTTTTCATGGTATGTAAGTGTTGCTGTTTTGTATTTTGCACAGACTGATTTTGCTGCTGCAACTGATGGGGACATTTGTAGAACTGTCGTGTTCTAAGACAGGATTTCCAAGTGGATCATCATCAACAAGCACTTCAGTTGGACCTATTTCCAAGAAATACTGGAGTCGCTTGTTACAGCTGTGTACATCGTTGACAAAAACCATGTCTCAGGTGTGCTGTGTCTTACAAATACTTCTCATCAGTCATGTTTAAACAGTGTGTTGATAGTGTTGGTTTTTTGTGCTTATTTTGTAACAAGAGATGTGGTACGGAGATAGGCTAGTGCAGGTAGAACAACTCTCTAGAGTACTCTCCCAGAACACAAATCTGCTAGTTGTGTATACTTTAAAATTAGTTTATTGATGTATGGCAGCCTAAGGTCCGGTTTTTCCACAGCAAATTAATCTCCCGTTAATTTAATCTGGCATTAAATCCGGCAGATAATGATCAATTTACTCAGATGTCATTTTTCCACCTGCAGTTCGTCAATTAAATCGTCCGTTTAGGTGGAAAAATGACATCTGAGTAAATTGATCATTATCTGCCGGATTTAATGCTGAATTAAATTAACGGGAGATTAATTTGCTGTGGAAAAACCGGACCTAAATGCTGGATTACACAAGCATGCAATCTTTCACACTGCAAACTGTTTGAGCAAAAACAAATAAAAACAGTTTTTAAATTGATTTGTCTTTGCAAAAATACATGGTATTTTATTAGCAGATCGAAGTCAGCCAATGATAGACTGGTCTTGTTCAGTAAATAACAGATAATGTAAACAGTGTTCAGACTTCAGATGATCTGATCAAAAAGTTTTCTTGTTTTGCTGTTGACGTCGTGTATGGAGACTGTCCATATTGAGAGCACGACAGTTCTTGCTGTATGTGCCGCCTCCAGTAATGATTTGACGAGCCCGCCACTGAACTGCTTCAGGTGTGTTTGACTGTTCAGATGTAAGACTGAAGTGCCAGACTGAACATGCATGTTTCATATCTGGTCTAATAACTGCTTATAGTAGTAGACAAGGTTGGACTTTACTAAAACAAAAATTCTTCAGTTTTCTGCTGGGTGCTAGTTAACACAGCTAGACCTGTGTATTGTGTATACATCCACTCACAAGCATTTTATGACTGTTGTATGGTTTAACCTGTGTTTGTTTGCCTGCTGCTCTGTGGAGATGTGCCATCCATTGAGGTCATTCTTGGGTGACGCAATGGTCCCAGCTGACTATGCAACGATGACAGCGACAAGTTGGCATGCACATCTGGAGGATTTTATGGGATGCAGTTTTCACTGTCCATATGCCCATGCAGATGGTTAACATACATAATGGACATTGTCTTGTGTTGGCCAAACAAAGATTGTGGGTTTCACCAAACTGTATTATAAGCTAATGAGTGATTACTAGTCACAATAACTCATCTTTCTGCCAATGTTAGTTTTCATTAATTATTCAGGAAGATGAGTAATTGTCACTATTAATTACAGTATGGTTTGTCCAAATCCACCATGTTTGTTTTGCATCTGAATTTTATTATGAATACATCTGGTCACATGGCTACAAACGAAGCAAACTTTAATAAATTTGATTGATTGTTTGTTTCTTTTCTTTTCTTTCTTCTACCAGAAATGGTGAAATAAAGTTGTATATATTACCTAGGTAACAAATTCATGCCACATATTTCTGTTATTACTAGTCATTATGCCATGTTCCCCGTCATAGGCAGCTTAATCTACATGCATTCATCGAGAAAATAAAGTCAGCAGTATAGACTTGACTTAGTTAATTAGGTCATGTTCCCGACAATGCAGATGTAGATTGATTTAGATATGAATGTCAACGTTGATGAAATTATATTTTATTTTCTTGGGCACCGTAAGTGCATATTGTTTGCCTGGTTGTCCTTTAGTCATTTTTATTTTGTTTTTGTAATTTTGTATAACACTTTCTTGATAAATAAATGTGAATGAATGAATGAATGAATGAATTCTGCGATGTAATAGAATAAGATTAAATCAAAGAAGATAGTTGAGTTGGAGAGTTCACTGGCACAGCTGAAATCTTGTACAACCTCGTTAGCATCTCGTCAGTGTAGTGCAGTGGCATCAAAAGAAGGAGTTTGTGTTGTGAGTCCTGGTCATGATGAGTACAACAAAGCAACGCAGACTGTTGAAACTGCATTTGTGCCATGTGACGGCTGCCACGTGGTCCAGCAGGGTCTGCGTGATGCTGCAAATACCATAGTGACAGCTTGCGAGACTCTGTCACTTCCGTCTCAGCTTGCTCGCTACCAGACAACTGTCAGCACTCTTGACTGGCTCAGTGGTACGTTGTGCTCATTCACACATTGGTGTTGTTAACACGTTTATTAGTGCTGTGAGGCATAAGAAATGTGTGTAGAATAAAAATTCATATTTCTTTCTCTATATAGCAGTGTAAATATGTATAGTGTTTTTCTCGTTATAGTTAACTTTTTTATGCAAAGTATTTTCTTTTCTTTAAGATGTAAGTTACAAAATGGCATAATTTAGCCCGCTCAGCTAAGTTTGCCGAACAGGCTATATATTTTGCTTGCGTTAATTTCTTTTTTTTTTTTTTACTATGAGCAAAGCTATCTCAGTATCTACT
>Ga0209782_1000720_pt1 | contig 15394 bp, 11 predicted proteins | sample WorMetmaBAHAMAS1_FD_187390 | JGI IMG/M metagenome (GOLD analysis project Ga0209782, IMG submission 187390) | Marine gutless worms symbiont microbial communities from Max Planck institute for Marine Microbiology, Germany - Inanidrilus... | ecosystem: Host-associated > Annelida > Digestive system...
GGTAGTAACAGCTGTACCGTACTGTGTATCTGATGACAACCTGACATAGAATGTCTGCTCATCCATGGTACAACTTTATGTCTTAATCTTGAGGTAATACGCTTCACCTCCAGATGAAAAATGTTCAGACAATGTGTTCATTTTACCATTAAAGTGCACTAACAAAAAACAATCCTGATGTCCCCGAAAATAAATAGACATCAAATGCAAAACACTGAGCCACATCTTGACTACTGAAACAATAAACATAGTCTTCATCGTAAAAACTACGTGGTACTATGATTATGATAACACATGATCGAAGAAACTCAAGCAATAAGACACAATGATTGTCCATTGCATGAGATGAGCGTAAAAGTCGTTAATATTTCAAGTTTCGAAATCTCTCAGATTTCCTGTATTTGTGAAATAAAATATCACAAACCCACTGTATAGTACACATTTACTGTAAGTTCAGGAAATGGTTTCTTGTATGTAGCATGGCTCTTTCCAGGACTCCCGGCACTTTTGCTGCATTTTTGGATGGACTCTCAACATTGCTGTTTAGTTGCTCCGGTTGTATATCCTGTTTGGCGATGATAATAATAATAATAATATTATAATAATAAAGTTTGTAATGTGCACGAGGTCAAGCATGATTGAATTGGAGGCACAAGCTTGACAACTCTCTGGGCAACAGGATGCTGCATGAGAGTGATTGGAAACCAACCACAAAAAGATAATCAGTCTTCATATATGGAGCAGAGTTGACCACTGAATGGCTGCATGCCTGATTGTGGAATGCCCGAGTTACACAAGCGAACCCTTGAAAGGCTCAACATGACATGCTAAACCACATAAGGATGTGAAACCAGAACTGTGCTTGCAATTCACTGCCAACGGATCAATTTAATTAATTTCATTTCACCAGGGTTGAGTTGAGCAAGGTTTAACGTCCCACCAAACACATTATAGGTCATATCGGGGACGGGTTTTATGGGTCAAAAGACCCAACCAACAGTGTCAAAGCACTGAAAGAAGAGAAGTCCTAAGGACCAGGCTTCAATCCCACTAGGTCCACCACACTGTGCTGATAATTTCACCAGGAATTTATAACATTATGTTATACAGACTGATGGAAATCAGAATTGGGTTAATGTAAACCCTCAGCAGAATTTGTTTTTCACTTTTCCGATTTTCCCCGACATTTTTTACGATGCACAGACAGATCCTACAGATAGTTTATCATTATTGGGACTTTCTACGACAGATTATAAACCAAAAACTGCAGTTACGTAACAAAAATGAGTTAAGTGAAAACCGACAGCATCAGCAGATAAACTCGGAGGCAGGTAACCACCGACAATGAGGCAAGACACATGGAAGAATCTAAAAACGTTGCTGCTGCTGCTGATTTGATGTGTACGACGACGACGGTGCATTTGACGACGAATAACTTGGATGACTTGTGCCGAGAAGACCGTGTGCAACTTGCTTCTGTCAACACCAAACAACAGACTTGTTATTTCATGTAACCCGGTGTAACAGGCTAGTTGAACTGAAGTAAACTCCCAGTCAGAATATACGTATGTTAGGTTGGGATAAAGCAAAACAGATAAATTTACAAATTTACAAGCCTATCAGCTACTATCGGTGTTCACAACATAGGAAATCACTTACATCCTTCATGTGATTTGCCGTACGTTGAATTATGGCTGTAAATGGCACAGTTTCTGCACAATAAGAGTGATAAAGTAGGCTATAGGGTTAGGGATTGTGTGCTGGTTAGGGTCAGTTGTTGGGTAATGGGGACGACAGTGGCCAATGCATAAATTAGTAACTCCCATAAATTTATACCCCATCTATGAACATGGGTGAGAATGCATACAGGGGTATATTTTGGTTTAGGCTACTTTTACTCCAAAGGCGAGAGTTGGCCCCTTCTTTATCAGGCAGTGTCCATAACAGCACTGAGGAGAAATACATTTCTTCCGTCTTATTATAATACGTTGCTGTCAGCAAGCTCTTCACACTAAGATTGGCTGGGAAAAACATCTCCAAAATTTCCACTAATTTGTGTTTGAAAGAAACAGGATAACTCAGTCAAGACGGCAGCAAGGGCATGCAGACAGTTAAATGTTTCTGCAATAAAATCTTCTGGTTGTTAACCGGTGTAATGGCTGTACTGTTGATCTTTGTTCAACAACAACAAAATAAAACAGAGGCATGCAGTGTGTGTTGTGACTACATTAGTGTGAAGTTAAGTTTGTTATTATTTGTTTACATACAAAAGCGTAAACATGCTAGGCGTCAATGCAACTGGTGAACTTACCCGCGTTACGCATGTAGTTGGATGGGGATGAAGAAATAAACAACGGATTGTTGGTATCTGTGAAGGTGGGCAATAAAGGAAAATTAATGCCCCATCCCCGAGGAGTCTGACGGTGGATGAAGAATAATTAAGTCCAGGCCACTGGCTGGTGTTAGCACTGTGAGTTTCCAACAGGAACTGACATTGCTGGCTAAGTGACATGAAAAGCATGTGGTATTGTCGCCCATAAAAAACGTGTGACGCTGATCTCCAAAGTTTCTCACCAGAACAAGTGGAGATTAAAAAAAAACAGGAGAGATCAGCTAACTTAGAAAATGTAAAATGTCAGATTAAATGAAGGTAAATATTTCATACTAATACTGGTTTGGCAAAAAGAAATCCAACAGCACTGTGGATATGTTTCTCGCCCAATACTTTCATACCTGATAGTCGACGACTGGCACGGCAGACGTGGTCGTTGACGGTAATGCCATTTTTGGTCTCTTATTGGGCGGCTGCGTGCCGTGGTCGGATGGCTGTCCCTGCGCTGTTCCAGCCTGTGTACGGACAATTACAAAAAATCTGGAATGACCAGATGCCAACTCTCAACCTTAGTCCATAACTACATCTGTGTACTTACCATTGTGCACAACTGTCATACACAACAAACTGATTACAGTTGTCCCGATTATCTTCCATCTTAGCTTTCACGGCTCAGACGCTGTCTCGCAGGAAAAAGGGGAAAATGCAGGCAATTTTTACACTGTTAACTATAGGGTAAGTTAGTTAGTTAGTTGGTGTTTAACGTCCCTTTTCAGCACAAATAAATGGCTATATCAAGGACGAAAAGTCAGGGGTGGAGAGCTATCCCTACCCAGTATAAAAAGGCCAGCGATATATTAACCTCAACCCTGGCCGCCTTTTTGTGCAGCAGCCACCCAAAAAGGGAAAGGGATCGAGAGGCTCATTTAAATTATTACACCAGCGCCGATAACAGGGAGAGACAACTTCACACCACAATACAAAAATAAATCAAATACAACACAAATAACTATAGGGTAAGTATGGCTATGGTTAGGGTAAATGTTACAATTACGCATTAGGGTTGGGATGCCCATGGATATGTATAGGCACGATGCCTGTAACAAAATAGATGGGGAGAATGGGTATGGCCTACCTGCACTGTGAACATGGCCATTCTCTAAAAATTAGATAAACTATTGAAATAACTGAGTTCTATAGCACCACTCGGGACCAACCTAATTCACGGAAAAAAATGAACAATTTCACACAGGGTTTTTGGAAATATGCCCAACTTCACGGAAAATTCGTGGAGAAACCTTGCTAAGTTCACAGAAATTGTACGTGTTATATGTAACTATTAATTGATAAAGTGCTTTTTAGTTACAATATATAGCAAATTCACCATCAGTTCATCACTCACCAACTCAGTTACAAACAAATACGTCGTAACAGACAAGTAAGCCTAACTGTGAAGCAGCCGCATCGGCTCAGTAATGAAAATCTGCCAGAGCTTGCATTCTAGAACACGCCCATGGACATATAACCTCTTCGGGACCGAGGTATTTTGGATATACCACTGACGTCAAGGATGATGCACAGCTATCTGCTGGACAAGCAAAAAGTAAGTAATACTCCATAGTAATACCAATTTACTGTGAGCTGACATGTGCTGAAGTCTGATACACAACAAATACGAGTCTTTGGAGAAATGCACTGGTAAAGGTATTCACAAATGAAACTAAATGCATTAAATGGACATAAAAAAATCACGTTTTTCATGAAAGTGAGCGTTTTTCACGGATGATGGCCAAGTTCGCGGAACTTGTCACAACCGTGAAACTATGAAGTAGGTTGGTCCTTAGACACTGCCAAAAGCAGCATCATGGGAGTAAAACTGGTCTGGCCAAGACCCCCATCACACTGACCAATGACATACTAAAGCCAAGGCTGCTGCTGCTGCTACATAGTATTTCACTCACTGCAATTTCACAGGTTAGTAAGTAAAAAAAACAAAAGGAATGACAGCAGTAATTACCTTGCTTGTTGCTGTGTCCATTTTATCGTCAGTATCATCATCTGTTAGAAACTCTCGCTTCGGGTATGGAATGGGCCCGTTTTCGAAGATACTACAGCGCAACAAAATAATCGGTCAAATAAATGATAGAGCAATCTATGTTTCACCATAGACATCCCAGATATATTTGACTGCCATTATCACATTACAAAAAATGTTAAAAAGCTTAAGGTGATTAACTGGTATCGGTATCATATAAGTTCAGCAAATCATGATATTATCATGTATCACACAGTGCGATACAATTTTCTATACCCGTAACTTTCGTGTGCCTACGATAAGTGGCACAAGTTTTCCTACACTGCGGATGACCTTTCCGTTGCCCAACTGATGGTGTCAAAGAACTGATGGAATTGATTGATGAGCTGAGGTTTAACGTCCCACTCGACACAATATAGGTCATATCAAAGAAGCAAAAGGAAGCAAGTAATAAGGGAAACACACATATAAACAATCTATATAGCGCCTAATTTACGATGTCTTCTAAGGCGCATTAGGCCCCGGCGCCCGCACGGAGTCAAAGAACTGATGAAAATACAAAACTCCAATCAGTGGCCTGGCATATTTCGTTCTTCACCCATCATTGCACTCCCGAAAGAAGGGGCACTGCTCCATTTACATCGGCTCGCCAATGACTGTAAAAATACGAACATTATATCTGCAACACTACAGTGGACGCTGCCACTAAACAAACTGTTTTGAAAAGTAAACAGAAGTATGAATCATGTAACTAACTCAACAGATGGCCGCGGCTCTTCCTGGAAGTACGAATCTTGCATTGCCGCCTCGGACGTGATACGCTTCGTCGGATCCATCGTCAGCATCTTCTGTAACTGTTTCGCAACATCAATCAACTGATTCACGCAGCCATTTCACACGTGGTTTAGGTAAATCTCATGCACAGCCAAACCCTACTCAATATTGCCCTGCTGTCTCTCGTATCACACACTGGGAGTGGGAAAAAGCATTAGACTAAAACTGCCAATTTCTACGAAAAGAGTGGCATTTATTCCATGCACTAGCACATTCTGCACTCCAATAATAACTATCATATCAAATTCATTGCTTAGAGTGTGGTCATTATGACCACAGCCATTGTTAGAGAATTCACGATTCATTAGGGTATATTTGACGAATCTAATTTCAGTGAATGTATTAGGGATGCACATGTGTACACGATAAGCTATCATGCACACGTTTACAAAATTACATGATAGGCTACATGAATATGGCGGCAGTAACAAAATTTGTTGATAAAAATGATAATAAAACTACATCAGCCAGTAAAATGTGACATTTTGGCGACTTATGCAAAATTAATCAATAATCTGCGGCGAATGAACTTCACCAAGTGCTCTCTAGCTGACGTTACAGGCGGCTACGACCATTACTAGCTATGATGTTATAGTAACTGAGAACTAAGTGAGAATCTTCAGCGTTTTATTACTGCCCGCTCATATTCGTGTAAATGCTTGGTAAACGTTCACAAGTTTCGTGTACATGTTTACAAAACTCGCCACTATGTATCCGAATCCAGATTCTTTAATCGATTATCCCCTTAGATGAATGCAAACTTGATGCCATGTGGCTATCAATCTTCAGACCAAGCCACAGCTGGCTTACAGGCAACAAGACTTCGTGTAGGTTGCACAAAAACCGAAACGTGTCATTCATTTACTGGCACGTGCAGCAGTAAATGTCAGAGTTCAGTTGTTACTCGTGCACACAAGATCAGCAGTATGCTCACGGAAGGAGTGGTTCTTTCTACATTCATCAATCGAAGTGGATGGTTGGTCGGTTGGTTAGAGCTTAACGGCGCGTTTAACACAATTTAGGTCATATCGCGCTTTTAAGGTAAAGACTATATTGCAAATATTAAAGATTTAATAGAGATTAATTCTTGAAGTAAGGTAAATAAATAATATATATATACACAATAGCACTAGAACTAGATTGAATGAAGAAGTTGTAATTAAATTAATTGTTTGATTAAAGAAAGTACAATTTACGTAAGATTTCTTAACTACAAATTACAACTGATTGTACAAGTTATTTATTTATTTTTATTTTATTCTTAATGTTCAGCCCAGATTCGGTCAATATCCAGGGGGGGGGTGGTCACTGGTCACGGACGCACTGGGCTGCGTCCCCCCAGCCAAGTGGATGGGAATTGCTCCTCTTTAGCGAGCACTGCGAACAAGTACCAGGTAACCATTCAGCACAAACATCTAAGAATAACAGCAATCACCTGATACTGCTGTGCCACAAACTGATGGGTGTTACCCATACTGATACATCAGCCTATCGACCTAATGGCCGCTACTGGCCCCATAGTACCTGATAACTAATCCTAACCCTCACCCTACTGACCATAACCGACCCACGACCCCTAACCCTAAGCACTAATGTATCACTCTTTGTGCACAGAAACTACACCATTTGGAATCGTAACTAAATATACAGAAAATGTCATCAAGTGTTAAGCATGTGATTTCATATGTTTTAAATGGTAATAGCACCTATAGGCTGGTCCATCTATTAATTACATCAGTTAGTAATATTATCATAAAATACAGAGTCAATGTTATCAAGATGCATACGATTAAAAAACACAGTTATTTTCTTATATTCGGCAATACGACAGTCACTGAGTAAAAACACATTTCACAGATCGACACCAGCTCTAAAACTGCACACAGCAGCTGGAGAAACAACCTAGCAGATACGAACCAAAAGAAATGCTTTGCTGTCGGGTTTCACTTTATGTTTCTCCATGTACTTCACCAGACTGCAATTACTGTAACTGTACAAACCGCACACACACGATATTGTTATAAACATTAAGGTTAAAACTGAGATGCCACAAAAAACACAGAGTTATGCATATGTAACACCTATTTGAACAACATGTTATTCATCGTATAAAAAAAACTTCTGAAGTAAACCAGTTTTTGCATTTGTTAATCAAGTAAGTCTTAAATATGTTTATTAGCGTGAGATGTAATATATACATCTCGCGCTTATGCTACGATGTCAGTGTCCGTCTGTCTGTGACGTTTGTGCATTGTGGTCACAGGGTGCAATGGATCCCAGATATCTTTGCAAGCTTGGATAAATGGATGTCTTTGCTACTTACTGACAACGCCTCACCCGGATCGTCGGATGGGATGATGCCGGGATTTCTGGTGGAAGAGAGGGGGGTATGGAAAAATTGGTAAGTGTAGCTATGTCACTTATTTTACTTACTGAGAGTCTGGACCGGAAACACGTGACAGTTTTGTTTATATCAACAATGTTGACATTTTTATAATCGTTAGTGTTGAAGAGTTTTCTTTAGTAATCTCAGTAGAATGTGCATTATATATGAAGAACGGTTTGTGCTATAGCTTCCCACATCTCACGCTATGCTAGCCACTGCTAGGCCATCTTGTTTTATATATTTGCCTTCAGTGCTTTGACGCTGTAAAAAAACTCGAATGGTTGGTGATGGCGTGATTGTCTGTCTGGAGCAAGGTGCAGATATGCACATGGCCCAGATGGTGCCACTGCCACCCACTGGCTGTTGCTTCAGTAAAGTCCAGATTGTTTTCATTTTTTCTGGCTCACCCTGCTAATCACGAACAAAAGGCCATTAAATGGATGTTGTTGCAATCAAGTAAGTCTTGAAACTTGTGCGATGGCAACATAATGAGAGAAATCTCATAGTAGAAATGGTTATCTTTGTCACCGCCTAAAGAAATGCATTTTTAGCCCGCTCGGCATGCTAGCCGAAAAAGCTATATATTTTGCATCGAGTTTGAGATGTTGGTGAGTATATCTCTGTTGTTTTTAGTCAGATTATCACCAAGTTTGGTAAATGTGTAGGCTCGTAGTCCAGTGTGTTTATCGCTATTGTTTTGTTTTTGATTTATGGTGCATGCTGGTAAACTGGGGCAGGTTACTATTACTAATTTTACTATAGTGGGAGGCACTGCACAGCACTGCATCAATCAGTACATGGTTTTGTTTCACCATTGTTCGATAGAGGGCGACACTATGCCGGGCGGGCTACATGCTAGGCTTTGCCATGCATTTCTAGTTCTATCTGAAGGTGTTCAGTCACAGACTTTTGCAGCACATGGTCAGTGGCACACCGTTCCATACTGTGGACCAACAGAAAGCAAACATCACAGTAACAATAATATCAGTACTGCAACGCTATGATTATTGTCAGGCAGCAACTTAAAGAAAAATGAAATAAATATGGCACTATACTTAATCTTCTTGAAGTCTTTAACTAGAGTCTGGTGTTCAGGCATCTTCTTCATATCTTCCCAATCACGATCTGAAATGTAGAAAATTTGCACAAAACCACATAAAACTTACATATATAAAAGAACTACTGATGAAAATCAGACTATTCATTCATTCACTCATTTATATCAGGTAACATGTCCCATAAAATAGAAATACAAAAGATCGAATGACAGACAGAAAACAGAGAAAAAACATACAACTACAAAAAATAAAAAAATTCTAAACATAAAAATGTCAAAAGATTGGCACAAAACACAAAGTCTGCACAATATACAGGTCGGTCGGTCAGTCTGCCGGTCGGTTGGACTTTTAACGGTGATTTCACACAAATGTGGTGATATTGCACCTGAGAGATCACAGGTTACAATTATCAAAATATTCAAATTTTGGCACATGAATATGAATCAGTGAATATCAATGTTATAATATAATGGATAGTAACAACAAATACAAAAACAATCAATACACAGTAATTAATGAATCAGTATCCCCAAAAAGATATTGAGTTTTTAACTTTCACACTCAATACTATCGAGGGTCAGATCATCGTCTTAATTACAAAGTCTTTCACTTCGGCAACAGTTGACACTGCAGTCAAGACACAATAGTATCTACAGCACGAATGGTAGGAACAGCTGTAACGTGACAGTTACTGTGGAAGGACCCAACAACAAAAGGATGTCTCAAATCCATACTACCATGACTGAAATACAGGATTTTTTCTAGGGGATTGTTTTTTATTGGCGCACCCTGTACATCTCGCGCTTATGCTACGATGTCAGTGTCCGTCTGTCTGTGACGGAAGTGCATTGGCGCATTATAGCTAATTTAGGTTTCAAATTCCAATCCAAATTTACCGCGCATTGTAGTCGTGGGGAGGGGGAATCTAAACAACATCGTGCGCTATGCTAGCCACTGCTAGGCCCTCTTGTTCTAACTTCTTGACAGTTTTCTAGACCCTTCAACAAGCAGAATTCCATCTCTGTTAGTTTCAATGATATGTCTCTACTAGAATAAAGCGATGATGCCAAAATACCTTGCGGAAAGCCCATTACATTGAATATCCGATCGAGTTGGTCGTGATGATATGGGTTGCTGGTCTTAATGTCCTCCTGACGACAATGAAAGATCGGTTCTGATGTCATCAGTTCGGCAAAGATGCACCCAATTGCCCATATATCTAACAGTGACAGCCAGCCACCAGAAAGCATTATAAAGTAGCCACACACTGCAAAGACTTCAGTGCAGCTGAGCCAAAGTCTCGTTAGTACTTTGTACAGTTATAATAGCAACCGTAAATATACTAGCTCATTTAACAGGTACTTTCCAAACAGACTCGGGTCGCATGGTTCCTCAATGGTGTTCCTTACTGATTTGTTCCTCATTGACACTGACGGTTGAGTAACAGTAACAGGAAAAGTATCTAACTATTTGTCAAGCTTGGTTTTAGTGGCTGTTTAAGGGTAAACTTGAGTTATCTGGTTACCCCCCCTTTACAGAAAGAGCCTTTTAAGACTAAAAATCACAGTTTCTTACTATAGGGTGGACGTCCCATCTGTCACTCAACCAACAGCATCAAAGCAGTGAAGGAGGCACAAAGTACTGGCTGCTGAAGAAAAGGTCACTGTACCACTCTAGCCAGCAAAAATCCTGTTCTATTAATCCCAATCTCTCTCTCTCCAGAGGGCTATTTAGATCCTGCCTGATCTGGTCCAAATCCAGGGAATTAGGCCACATAAAAAATTATCACAGAACTGGCCACTTTTCGCATCTTCCTCAACATCATTCAGTCAAGTCATTGTTGGACATTTCCTTTGACTAGTACCAAGTACATCTATCGACTCACACACTTTAGCAAATAACTGAATGAAATATTTAAAATTTTAACCTGTGCATAATTTTAATTAACACATTGGCAAAATAATTAAAATCCGTATACATTTACCGATGAATGAAGCCTCCAGGTACGCAACCCAGCATATTTGGTGCATGTCCCAAGCCAGGATAAATTGGGAGAGTTGTGGCAGGAAGGGCATCCGACGTACAACTGGGGTGATGATGGAGGTGGGGGCATCAATGGTCCGGACGGAATGGCATCAAGCCTGATTGTCGGCGCGCATGCCTCTATTATCTTCCTCATGCCTCTTAAAATCAGACCACCTGCTACCAAAATCAATGATTTCAGGTGTGAGTGGGTGAATGTCTCTTCTGGTACCGGCCCACCCGGGTAGTCCCGGACAAAGGGCTGTAAAACGGCAGTGTGTGTGTGTGTGTGTATATATATACATTTACCAATGGCTTTTGTGTAGTGCCTGGCTCCAAGCAACAGTTCTGGAGCTCGATACCAAAATGTCACCACCACTGGATCGAGGTCGGCAAGCGGTTTTAGTGGTGAATTAAACAGCCGGGCAAATCCCATATCAGCTACAGAAAAATACAAAAGACAAGTGATAGCTCAAATTTTAGGTCAAAACATTTGTCAAACAGCATGCAGTGCTACTGGATTTACATACTAAACATAAAGATACTAAACCAACTGCAAATACTTCACTAATGTGTTATCTACAGCACATCATCAGTTACTATATTCTTCTACACGACTCAATTATAATACAAATATGAAACAAGTGTTTAAATACAAATGAAAGTTTATAAAATTACAACTGAAATGTAGTTTTACTGCTAAAACTGTAACCATGGTGTATGTCATGACAAATCACTAACCTATTTTAACACGTCCACGCTCTGAGCCTTCACCCATCACCAAAATATTGGCAGGTTTCTGAAAACAGTGGAACAAAAATAAAGCACTGTGTAAAACTGTAATATGCATCACAATCAATCAGGTATATGCATATCAAGAGTACCGGTACGTAATTCCAATAAATCATGACAAAAACAAAATGCATTCATATGACTGTCAAACTTACTAAGTCACGATGTAAAACCCAGTTTGAATGCAGATAGTGAATGCCGTCGAGAATCTGATACAGCAGTGACTTCACCATGTTCTTCGGTGTGCTAATGGGCTTCTTGTTTGCTTTTGCTGACCGATGAAACTTTATGATATGCTACATAATTCACATAAATAATACACTGAAATTCAGATACATTCTATAAAATCTGTCTTTAATGTTTTAAATATAAGATAAATTAATAAAGTCCTAGAGAACTAAAATGTGTGGCATAGCCTAGCAAGTGGCCCGCCTGGCATAGCAGTGTCACTCCCTAGCAAATAATAGTGAAGTGAAACCGTGTACTGATCGATGCTGTGCCTAGCAAGCTGCCCCCTAGTAAATGTAGATATACTAACCAGATTGGACATGCTGTGCGACATGTTATCACTACGACTATGCATTCACTCCTATCTGTAGCAGACCGTATGTCAGTGATCGAAATGTAGAGATTTCTAATTTGGTACACAGATCGATCACAGCCAGTCCCAGCATATGGATGACAAACAATCCCTGAAAGGGGCATGGTAACGTCATGTAACCCGTTTTAAATTTTGGGTGCCCCATCCATATCTCAGGAATGGCTGAAGCTAGAGCTGTCAAATTCTGTGCATAGGGAGATTATATCGTCTTGTCAAACGGATGACAAATCACCCCTGAAAGGGGCGACATTTGGCTCATGTGACCCAATTCTGCATGCGCAACTGTGGACTTATAAAAACTTCACCACTGGACGCAATTAACTGAGATTAACAATGTCGTCGATGACGGACCACTGTTTCTCGCACCTTGTACGGTCGATGCTATACAACGCTTAAGGCCTAAACTCCATCAGTTCGATCTGTCACTGTATTTGTTGTAGAGTTCGAGTCTACAATTTTGGCCGACCCAGAACCCGATTCGATTTACCAGGGCATTCACGTGGTCACCTGCAAACGTCATTTAGTTCACAAATTTTTTGCTAAATATATGCCACAAATTGGTTACTTAACATATTGCACAACGGTAAGTAAATGTTACTTGCATTTGTTTGTCTTTTCTTTTGTTTAGTTCAATAAACTGAACACTTTTATGAAGTTTGTTTTGTTTATTCGCTGAGTGACTGACGTCGTTTCCGGTCTGCCTATCAGGCAGGCCAATGCAACGTAACGTGACACAATCTACTACGGAGCGTCGAAGGCATAATGAATGCTTCCGTGATGGCGTGAATAAACGCGTGTTGGCGCCAGATCCGTCAATTATCCGTCTGGCACGACGTGACACATCATGTATGTGACGTAACGTTGCGTAACGTACCAGCATTCACCACACGGGTATCTGAACTATAAACACTGCCACGTAATATTTATATACCAAATGCACTATGTTTTGTGTCTAAAAATGCGATAAATTACGTGTTGATGATGAATGTGATCGACCTTTGGATGGACTTTAAGTTAATGTAAGTAAATATACTGTTATATGCAACGAGACGAGAATTTATTACACATAAACAACGAACAATAAATCAATGCCATTCACATAGGCTACCATCAGACCGAGGAAGTCTACACCCGTCAATCCGGTCTACTGGACGTTCATCCAGACCGGACGCCGATCAGATCCAGGATTTGAATCGGTTCTAACTCTAATTTGTTGCAAACTTGGTTGTATAATACATCAACAACATTATCGTTCAAATTATGTGCTAATAATCGACATTTCTCGGTCTCTGTAGCAATTTGGTATCAACCGACACTTGTTGTCTGGTAATTAACTCGGTGGGCAGTGCGATATGGTCGATTTTGTTAGCAGTATAGTTGTTTATTTAACAATTAGTCTGAATCTGTAGCAAATGTACGTGTGCTAAAAGATATGTTAGTATTTAGAGGTGCTGGTGATCAGTGTTTTTTAATTTATGGTAAGATATAGACTATTATTCAAACAGTTTGTACTAAATAGCTGTTTTATATTTTGTACTTTTTACTTTGCTCAATGTCTGTTATTTTAATGTTCTTGTACTATGTGTACGAATAAATGATAATAATAATAATCATCATAATAAATAAAAATGATAAAAATGATCAATAATAAAAAAAATGATAAAATAAGAATAAGTTGATTATTTTACTTGCATAATCACGAGCAATCGATAGTATGTTGGATACATATGCAAGATATTACTACAAACCCAGAGGTCGTGTTCAGCATAGTCAAAAAGCAGCCAGACTTTGCGATCAGTGTGGGACAGGTAGACCTTCTGCAGACTGATCACGTTCTGGTGACGCAGTTCACGCAGCAGCTACACAACAGGAATGTACATATGGTGACAATTAAGTACAACGTTAAGCAACAGTACACATCATTAACACCACTTATCTTCACGGAACAATATCTGTTTAACACAGTGTCACTGAAAAAGTCATTATAATCAGTGTTGTCAGAAAATGCCACTGCTACTGCTACAACCCAAGCACCACCACCATAGTGACTTGACAAATGTGATATTTGTAACATAAAGCACTTCAGGATTGCTAAGCACTGTTACCACAGAACAGAGAATAGCTAATGGAAACAGACAAAAATGTTTTCAGCTACTGCTAAAATAATAACAAAGACAAAGCATTCGTGAGGTCAAGTAGCAGTTCATTCCAGAATCATGTGGCTGCAACGGAAAATACAACATTGCTAAGCAGCGATCACTATGTTACACAAATAAAATTGTATTGTGTAGAAACAGTTTATGGGCTCGGCCAGTGCATGTCAAAATGAACAACTGCCGAACAAGAAAGCCAGAGCTAACCGTAAAGGCAGTGGTACCTAGTAGACGATGATGCACAGTTTAAACTCCACAAATTCTTGGAGAGATATCCAGTAAAGTTGTAGCAGAGAGGGCAAGTCAAATTAACAAGCATTGTAGATTAATCATGTTGCTGTCTTAAGGGTAAACTGTAGTGATTTGAGATGGCTGTAGTAAGACATTACGCATCATAATGACATTCAGTAACAAAAAATGTAGGTTACAGCTACATTTATCATTAGATTTATTGTCAATGTTAGCACGTATGGTAAGCAAAATAAATTGACTTACAGCAATTTCACGACAAGCGGACATTGAGATTCCAGATCCTTCAATCTGCTTCAGTGCATATTCTCTAGTATCATGCCCACCAGGCCTGTGTCAGCAAAAAATGGAATACAAAATCCTACTGTGTGACTTTAAACAATATTAAGTACAATTTATGCTAAAAATAAGATCGGCAAGCTCACCGTAAGATGCTCAGATATTGCTAGAAAGTGATCGGGTTGCGGACTAGTCACCATGGCTGTTCAATACAGTTGTCACACTCCCTTGAACAATCTCATATTACAGACGGTGACAGAAGCCCTGTATGAAGTTAGCAATCTCACGCTAAAAATTACTAAAATGAGATCTGCATGACCACATGAAAATGGCAAATTCTTAGACATGGCAAACTACACAAATTCATACTGACTGATTGACTGATACGCAAAAGTAATGTGCGGTCTCACTAAAAAATGACCGCAAGACTGCAAGACCGCAAGCAGACCGCAAGTAGACAGCGACGTTAATTAGCTAATTAACGTTGCGGTCTTGATTTTGCCAGACCGCAATTGACTAAAACTTGACCTCAATACCGCAAACACACAGCGACCGCAAGTGCAAGCCTTCTGCAGGCATTTTCCACTTATCTGGATGTAGTTTTTGGCAAATATTTTCATGCGAATTGTCCTTGCCCCCACCTCCCCCTCCCC
>Ga0209782_1000721_pt1 | contig 15367 bp, 11 predicted proteins | sample WorMetmaBAHAMAS1_FD_187390 | JGI IMG/M metagenome (GOLD analysis project Ga0209782, IMG submission 187390) | Marine gutless worms symbiont microbial communities from Max Planck institute for Marine Microbiology, Germany - Inanidrilus... | ecosystem: Host-associated > Annelida > Digestive system...
TTCATATTGTTTTTTGCGCTTTCATAACACGGCCCTCCATGGAACTGCCATGATGCCGCTGCTCATCTGGCCAGGAGGTGCGGATCTGCAGTCACCCCTTTTACCCTGGGCCGAGGACGCGTCCTCTTGTGAGGGCCGCGACCACTGCCAGGGGCCAATCAGCCGACGACGTCGCCCCTGGCGACCAAGGCAAAATCGGGCCCATGTCGTCACTGGATTCTCCCTCCCCCTTACACACTGATGGCAACTTTGGGGAAGTTTATAGTGTATATTCTGTCATCAGTAAGCTGTTGATTCTGGCCTACGTTTGGGCCACAAATTCAACGAATCTTCCCATTACAATTTGTCGGCATTTTAAAATGTGTAAAAATTTGAGAATTTCCTGTATTTTAAAAATTTATTTCAGGACAGTGGCCGTGGATTCAAGAATTTGACAGTGTCCAGCATGCTGCCCATGTTTAGTGAACCGTTCAGCTGCTGGCTATGATAATGCCCCGCTGTGACGACACAGTGGGGCATTATTATAGCCAGTTAATGACCACTGCTCACACTAGCTGCCACTGGCCAGCAGCTGCACGGTTCACTGAGCATGGGCAGCTAGGCCAATATTGTCACAGGTTACAGACTTAGCTTCTAGGCGGTTGATCACGCACACTGTTCTGTAAAGCGAGTTATTTGTCGAAAGTCATCTATTTTAACCTACCCTAGATTTGTCGCCCCCACTGGGGCGAACACGTTCGAATTTCGTCGAGATCTTTGACACAAAAAACTAGTGTCTCTAGGCTATCGTGTGGTGTTGTTTGCGTGATCAAGTTTAGCCATTTTGATACATTACCGGCGTGTGACACACACACACACACACACAGAAAGACAGGCATATAAGACACACGACGACAGCACATACGGCGCGGCACAGTACATGTAAAGATGAGTAACGAATTAACCACAGCACAGGTAACTTGTTGCGTGTTGTATGGTGTACGGAAAGCACTGCAAAGAAACTAATGAAACAATGTCAATGCATTAATATATATATATTAATGACTGACAATAAACTGAAAATGCCAAAGTTAATTAGTACGGTAATTAGGGATGGACGGTATCAGGGGCGGCGGGGGTCTGGGGCAGAGCCTCAGCTGGAAAGGGCATTTGGACGTATTTTTGGTTGATAAAACACGTCTAGCAGTCAGAAAAATTTGTTGGCTACGGGCCTGGTCCGGGGCAAGTTGTGCAACGCTTCTGGTCACGGGGCTCTGAAGCAAAAACAGTTGAAAAAGTTAGTGGTTACTACATGTATAGTAATTTGGCACAATTCTGGGGAAGCACGCTCCATAGCGTGCCTCCGGGTCCAAAATTCTGAGAAGGCACGAGCCTCCATGCCTCATAAGCATCGCCGCCTATTAACGGTATCTATTTTCCCATTCTCGCTGTGTGAAAGGGAAAGAACTCAAATCATCATCATCGTCATAGTCCAGTGGTTAAGGTCCAAAATTTATAATAAGATGAAGCACACCAACCTTGCCATATATAAATTTTCATGTGCCAGTAATCTGCTTATGTTGTACACTTTGGGTGTTGATAATATTGCTTCCCTTCTAAGAGCTCTTAGCATTACACAGTAAGATAATGGAAATGTAACACTGTGCTACATCTCTGCAAGGTACAGTAATTACATACAGGTATGATGAGCACTGTGCATGTTGTGCTGCACACTCAGTATGCTATATTTCTGCCAGATTTCATCAACATTGAATGAACAGCTTTTATTATCTTACTGAAATTCGGCACAAAATTATGACCTTTGATCTTACACCTGATCTTTACACTGTATGTTTTCAAGTGCTTTCCAGTCATGTAGAAATGCACCTGCATGGCAAGTTTGGTGCTATTATCATAAAGTGCACAATCAACAGCTCAGCCACTGGACTAGACTGATGTCGGCAAATAGCGTTTTGACCTTGTGTATTTCAGCAACACTAACAGTGACATCTGTGATGGCATACACTGTCCATACACATACACTGTGTTTGGAAAAAATGTTCCACTTTATTTTTGGCTCTTAACATTGCCAACTGCTGGCCTATTCTCAAAATTATTTCACTGTCAAACTCCATAGTAAATACTCCAGTATGGCACGAAGCAAAATACTATGCAAACTTTAACTATTGAAAACAGCTGCTGAAAAACTTTCATCTAGTAATATTACCATCATTTTGGTCAACAATGAAAAGTCATTCATTTTCACAGACCACATCTAAAAGCTAACAGAATCACCGACTGCAACAACCAAGAAGAAAAATGCCACGACTCTAGCTTTAGCCATTATAGAGTATTTTAGGGGGGTAACAATTACAAATAGACCACGTGACCATAACCATGCCCCATTTGCAGGTGGTGTGTCATCTGTTTGGTAAGACTTGACATGTACAAAATTTGACAACTTTAGCTTCAGCCGTTCCTGGGATACATTAATGGGGGGAAAATTAACAAGAGGGCCTAGCAGTGGCTAGCATAGCACGAGATGTATATGTTACATCTCGCGCTAAAAATGGGTCATGGGACATAACCATGCCCATTTTAGTCATGGTTTATCATCCATAGCTGGGAATTGCTACAGTCAACCTGTGTACCAAATTAGAAGTCTCTATGTTCATCCACTGCAAAAATCTGAAAGGCAATGTAAAATGTAGAAATTGGGATGGTTCTGGGAGTTAGCCAAGGTTATCGGCAACATAACCATTCAATAGAGAGCATATGACCCATATTCGCCTTTAATAGAAAGTTAGCACCTATCTTGTACCATTTTCGAGTTATAGCAAGTTATTTGTTGAAATTCGCCTATTTTAACACACTCCACCTGCATTTGGAGCACCTGTTGGGGATGACCCTGTTTGAATTTTCGGAGATCTTTGGCAACAGAAAACTCTACTCGAGTCCCCGGGCTATCGTGTGGCCCTGTTTGTGTGATCGTAGGTTTAGCCATTTTGATACAATAGAGGGTGTGATGGACAGAAAAGACACACGACGACAGCATATGCCACACTTGCATAAAGTCGTGTAGTACTAAAACACATTTCAATATACTTGTCACCATACACTGGATGCATCTCAGTGAACATTTGCACTAAGTCTTTGAGCCCACAATAACAAATATCAGAAGTAACAGAATGCTGTTCCTTACAGCACACTTTCAACAGCAACACATTAATTATGTTTATAAATGATGTCATTGTAACATTATGTTAATAGAACTTTTAGCTGGTACTCAGAATTAAATACCCTGCAAAAGGTATATTTCACGTTTTTCACATTATGAAAATTAATAGAATGATACTAATTCGTAAGTTATTTATGAAAGTCAGCTGGCTGAATGCTCTTTTAACACTTTGTCAAATGTTCAGCATGAGACACACACATCAGGTACACCTTGAAAACCTCTCTTCACGCAAACATATGAATTGGCCAAATTACAGAAGCTAGATATTCAAATCCAATTTCTAGTTGATAATCAACCGACGTCCAGTGTCCATACCTACTATAAATGTAAACTTGAAATGTATGGCAAAACCTAGCGTGCAGCCCACCCGGCATAGCAGTGTCGCCCCCTAGTTAACAGTAGTGAAACAAACCCAACTACTGCTTGCCGTAGTGCACAGCAGTGCAGTATCAAATCTTAAAATTTAATGAAGATCGGTCCAGTAAATTCTGAGATAATAGTTGCAATATGCCGATTTTTGCTGTATCGTTCCAAAAGTCTCACGTTCTAACATAGTCTCTCCAGGATTACTAGACTAAATTACTGGATTAAAGCTCACAACATTTCAACACAATGTAGAGGTATCATTACAAATTAATCTTGTGGCATGAGAATTGCAATTCTGCAAACCGTTTCAGAACTCCAGTGTGTCGAATTAAGGTCGACAATTTTGCCCCAAGACTGGTAGCCAAGGATCTGATCTACTGATCAAATACTTACCAACACGTGCAAAATTGGAAATCAGTGCAACAGACCTGAGATAAGTGGTCTTCAAGAAATCATTAAAAAAGATAAGTAAAAGCCTGCCGGCAGGCATGCCAGGTGGGCTAAATAAATATCCAAGCTTTACAAATTAACTACAGTATACACTATATAGCACATGACAGTATTGCCTAGTGAAGCAAGCATGTTCAATCATAGCCATCATAAGCTGGATTAATGGAATTACACCGAGGCAGTAACTTAGCAGCAAACAGAAATAATACGCTGTTCCACAATTAGTACAAAAGACCATACAGTGTATGCAATACACCTCACATTTCTCTCTGCCACGAAACAAATCTGGCTGAAACTACATCAGAAAACTGTAGCAATGCCTGGATGAAGGTCACTTGAGTAGGTCACATAACCAGTATACAAAACAGCATGGCACTGAAAGGGCCTCCTGTAAAAATATTGGAAAAATTTTTTACACAGATAGTAACGTGAAAAAATGTGTATGGATAACTATACATTAGTGGACATTGACAAGTGATAATAAGCCTAATTAATAAAAAATGCAGTTTACAGACTGTGTTTACAGCCATATATCAAACACTGCAAAAATCATAAAAAGAAACTCTGCTATTGCAGACGGACCGCGCGATGCGCTTGTCAGTAGAAATTCTGCAACTACAAAACACCCCATTTGAGTCCCGGGCCTATCGTGTGGCATTATTTGCGTGATCGTACGTTTAGCCGTTTTGATACAATACCGGAGTGTAACAGATACACACACACGCACACACACAAAAAGAAAAGGACAGACACACGACGACGGCATATACCGCGATTAGCATAGCTGTCGCGCGGTAAAAATGGGATATTACCAACCATCATGTCACCTAAATGTCAACATGATGCTGAGTAGTATCACCTATTTTTATGATTTTTATAGTTTTTGATGTGTGACTGTTAACAAAAGGGGATAAACTGCCGTTTTTATTTTTTATATTTGCTGTTTTACTAACAAATACAGTACATTTTATAGCACTCAGGCTAGAGAGGGCCATTATTCATCAACACACTAAAATTTGGCTAAAAACGGTGCAAATGTCTTTCAGATATCATGATTTTTCTCAATTTTCCAGATGGCAATTGGGCACCATTTTGAATTTTTAAAAGCACTAAATTTTATTTGCTGAGATGGTCTGGCGGGCCGAGGCATGTCACATACCTTTGTCAAAAATGGTCCATCCATCGTGGAAATATTGCGATCTTTCAAGATGGCAGCTGCCGACATCTTGGATTTTCAAATTTGCAAAATTTTATTGACATAGTGCTCAGTCGCATCACTATGCAAAATTTCGTCAAAATCGGTCTTTTCGTTGCTAAGATATTGCGAATTTTCAAATTTTCAAGATGGCCACTGCTACCATCTTGGATTTTTGAAATCGCTAAATTTTATTGGCTGACAGGTCCAGAGGGCCGATATACATGACTGTTTCAAATTTTGTCAAAATCGGTCAATCAGTTGCAAAGATTTTTTTTGATTTTTCAATATGGCTGCCGTCCGCCATCTTGGATATGACTGGGGTTAATTTTGACTACCCTCGAAGAATACTTGCTGGTCTCTACTATTCTGCAAAATTTGTTAACGTTTCAAAAATATGGAAGTTCAATTTTTGGCGCGATGGCTGGAAAACGCTATTCACGCCCTCACAATTGACGTTTTTCGGCTATTTGACCCCCTAAATGGCGTGCAATATCAACCGAAGCCAAAAAGGCACATCCTTGAGTGAGTTTGCATCGTTTGAGCCATCAAACGTGAATATCCGTCGGTCTGACTTCCCCCCAAAAAAGGTATAAATAAATAAAATTAATTTTGTTATTGGGGTACCGGTGGTAGACATAATCACCCTTGCAAAAGTTTTTGGTGATAGGTTAAGGGATGTTGATTCAGTGGGGGTCGAAAATAAACCCTTGCCATTGACTAAGCCAGTGGCTGTTAAGACTCTGTTGATGCAACTGCGAAGCTGAATTATCAACCTAGGCACAAGTATTCACAAATGACACATTACCATAATAATAGCAGTAATGGTAATAATAATAATGACGTTGCTGATAATCAAAACATTTCAGTGATTAAAATAATGAAATTAATAATGATAAAAATGGCATATATCATAATGACGTTTTATGTTGAGTGAAGCCTTTCAATCCATCCATTTCAATGCGAGCGGCACGTCCAAAGTCTTGTGTCTCTTCTTTAAGCCGCGAAATTACCCATTCAATTGCTTGTCGACCCTACAATGTCGACAAACAATACCTGAATCTGTCACCATAGATCAGATGCTTTCTCAGTTACTAACTGCTTAAATCAATAGGTGCCAAAGGCAATTTTGAGTACTTTTGTTTATTAGAGCAAATAATAATGACTTCCCGTTAGTGTTCTGTAGTTAACTCAGGTCTAGGTGGAACCACTTTCAAATTATACTGGTCAGCTGTAAAAATCACATAATCATAATCCAAATAAGAACAATAATATTATGTTATGGGGTATTTATAGAGCCACTTTCGCTATGCAACACGGCCAAAAATGATAACTAGAAACTATGCAGTCAACCTACAAATCCATGCTGGCTACACATCTTGACCACTGACTTTAATCTCAATGCATGCTGAGCGACTGCCATGCATTGTATGTCTACCAAATTTGATGTTATAGCTCATTGTATTTTCTTTTAGAGCGCAGATGACACACACATAAACAGACACACAGTAACTGACGCCACTGATCACGCTACCCATGCATCGGCTGCTGCCAACTTCAACATACAGTACACTAAGAGATCAAATGATATGCAAAGAGGCTTTAGCAGTGCAAGTGCATATAGACCTGTCCAGCCTTTGAAGCCATGGTGCTTTTGATGAGATTCTCCATGTAATCTGTCATTGGAACACCACGAACAGTGACAATTGACTCCTGCTTCAGAAGTGTACTTCAAACACACATACACACAAATGCATCTACACATATATTAATCGCAGTAACGTGTCCATCCTGTTTTGTAACGCTGGATGTATAGGTATGCACAGCTACAATGCTGTGGTACAAGATAGGTGCTAACTTTCTATTAAAGTCGAATATGGGTCATATGCTCTCTATCGAATGGTTATGTTGCCGATAACCTTGGCTAACTCCCAGAACCATCCCAATTTCTACATTTTACATTGCCTTTCAGATTTTCACAGTGGATGAACATAGAGACTTCTAATTTGGTACACAGGTTGACTGTAGCAATTCCCAGCTATGGATGACAAACCATGACTAAAATGGGCATGGTTATGTCCCATGACCCATTTTTAGCGCGAGATGTAACATACACATCTCGCGCTTATGCTACGATGTCAGTGTCCATCTGTCTGTGACGGAAGTGCATTGGCACATTATAGCTAATTTAGGTTTCAAATTCAGATCCAAATTTACCGCGCACCCACAATGCACCTGTATGTGGGCACACTGTGGTCGCGGTGCATGCCGGGAAGAGGGCAGGGGTCATCTCGCGCTATGCTAGCCACTGCTAGGCCCTCTTGTTAATTTTCCCCCCATTAATGTATCCCAGAAACGGCTGAAGCTAAAGTTGTCAAATTTTGTACATGTCAAGTCTTACCAAACAGATGACACATCACCTGCAAATGGGGCATGGTTATGGTCACATGGTCTATTTGTAATTGTTAGTCCCCATAAAATACTCTAGAATGGCTAAAGCTAGAGTCGTGGCATTTTTCTTCTTGGTTGTTGCAGTCGGTGATTCTGTTAGCTTTTAGATGTGGTCTGTGAGAATGAATGACTTTTCATTGTTGACCAAAATGATGGTAATATTACTAGATGAAAGTTTTTCAGCAACTGTTCTGAACAGCTAAAGTTTGCATAGCATTTTGCTTCATGCCATACTTGAGTACTGCAGTTTTTAAGCACAAACATTACACAAAGTAGTCTAGCAACATGATTGAGGTGCAGTGGGATGTGTAGCCACTGCTGTACCAGAAATTTACTATGGAGATTGACAGTGAAATAATTTTGAGGTTAAGAGCCAAAAATAAAGTGGAACATTTTTTCAAAACACAGTGCTTGCCACTTCATGGCAGAACAGCAGCCAGCAAGCGGTACTGGTGACTTATCACAGAGGAATGCAGTCACCGCCCGTCGACTGCAGCCAAGAGACACAGCCGTCCTTGCAGCAGCAGCCAATAAGGGATCCAGATATGCTATAGGCCCACATGTCCAGGTCACTGAGGTCACAGTCTCCCTGTCTCTGTGAATGTATATTTGCCACACTGCGCCTTCACATCAGTTTAGTGTTTACTGCATCGTCTATATGATTCAACTGCGTTGTTAGTATTTTTATCGTATACATCGTAGAAGTCGTTTTAACCAGTAATAAACTGCGGTGAACAAGAAACTGCTAAAGACAGCAGTGCTACACAATGCAACTACGACAATGGTGACGACGAGCGCAGCTTATCAACAGTAAAAGAAATGCAGAACGTGTCGTTGATAAGTTTATCATCGGCATCATCATGACCGCGGTTACACTGATGACAAGCAGTGACACCAGCACAACGCCGACATACTGCCTCATCAACGGCTTCATGCCCGACAATGTGATCAGCAATGACAAGAGCATCATGATGTGGACCGTCAATGGACAGCACAGCGATGGACAGACAGAGAAAGTCGTGAACATGACAATCGACTGTGTCGCGATAACCATTTGTATGAAGGTCCTTTGTTGTCTGTTGCTGATCGGCTATTAGATGGCACAGCATGTCAAACTTTCAGTGAGCATTCACGTTACTCACTGGGATCTCTGACCATTCACTGCGTTAACTGTAATGCGACACACTTTGAATCTGAGCATGTCGGTGGGAGCTGTCATGCATCACGATTTTATGACTGCTGCGGTCATGGACACCTAATAGAAGCTGTAGCGTTATTGCCTAATCTGCCTGACGAGCTTAAGTAACTGTTTCATGATAATATTGCGTGATGTCACCAATTTCGTAATAATATTCGTGCGTACAATAGGGGGAGATAGCCTTCACGTTAGTTGGAGTCCAGTTGAATGAGGGATTGGTCGATCGCTCTGGCAGTGTCTTTACCTATCACATTCGTGGAGAACTGCGTCATTGCAGTGGCAGCATGGCTCTGAACAACAGTGAGTTGCCACGTATTGCTCAGTTTTACATTTTGGATGATGCTAACGAGATGGACAACTGCCATGCCATCATGCCGACGATAGAGAAATACTCGTCAGCCTGCAGTATACGCTTCACAGGTGCAGTCCATATGTTCATATATTTCTACATACTGGTGAAATTCTGCGTGAATAGAGCTGCATCTGAGAATTGACTGTCAGCCTGTGTATATGTGTTGGTCACGACCGTGAGCCCTGCAAACACGGATGAACCGATCGCAATGCCTTTCGGGGCAGACTCGTGTCAGGCCAAAAACATATGGGAACATATGCACGCCATCTGGCGAATACAATTAAATTGTCCATGCATATATCAGTGGGACGACTGGGAAGTCTGAAGTCCAACTCCTGAAACATTATGCCACCAGGCAACTGCCACGGTGGATCTCTCTTAAAATTAGTTTTCAAAATGAGTTACATAAGTCCAACTAAAGGTCTAACTTAATACCCACTTGCCCGAATATAGTCATACCAAACAACAGAGACTTGAACTTGTAGGCATTTCTGAGTCAATGTAAAACTGACAGGATAGCAAAATACACATCCCAAATTTCAAACTGGGGGTTCTCATACCATCCTCACTTTTGCGTACTCTTCCATTTCATACCAAAATTTAACCTTGACTGGTATACATTGTCATGTCTGTGACGCAAAAAGCTTAAATACTGCAGGTTTAGCAAAACTTTGAACTTTGGGGACTCCTAAACCCACCCTCTTTGCCAATCATGGCCAAATTTAGCACACATAAGAAAACTAAAGGTCTATTCTTTCGTGCCAAATTGCACCTCTAAGAGAATATACTGTCAACATTGGGGGTAAAACCCAATATTTTTGCCAAATTTTCAATTCTGTGGGAACTGGACCTATCTCTCTTCACTTATATGGACCAAGCACCCTAAATTTTACCTTGATTGGGATATACTGCTGTTACTGTGTGGTGAAAAAATTGAAATGTAACAACATTTTTAACTTTGGAGGTCTCCTTAGGGACAAATTTAGCATGCAAAAATAGACCCATATAATACTCTTCCGTGATAAATTCACCAGAATCGGTCCATCGAGAGTCATCCTTGATAGAAAGGGAACCTACATTTGACGTATTTTCAACTTCATCATTCTGTGGTGATGCCATCTGGCTGTATAAAGAAAAAGTTGAATGCAGGTCACAACTATAGCACTTGGATTTTTATATTTTAATATTTTATATTCCTAAAATGGCTCCTTACAAATAATAAAGCAAATAATTATCCCATCATGGGTGAGCAACTGAGCATCTGCTAAAAATTGAGGACCTTGAAGTGTATGCACTATGCAGGTTAAATACAGAAACATTGTGGTCAGAATAATGAGATAACCTACATGACTGGTTAAAGGCCAGGATGGTTTGCAGACACTGCTAGCCCAATGGACCACACAGAATAACTATGTCGGTTGTCACTAAACCAAACTGCCATTCAGTTTATATGGTTAACATTCATTCATATATGGTTAACAACATTAGTTACCTGTTTGCATCTGTCGGATGTGGAGCATAGATAAGCTGTTCATCGATGGTTACAAAGTTACAAAATGTAAGCTAAAACACAAAATAAATTACAATGATTTTGAAATCACATAAAGTCATCATCATTATAGCAAGTTCTTTCCAATTTCCAGCAAGACATATAAAATTTATAACCAAGGTACATGACTGTAACCATTCCAGCATAGTGCTCAGTGAATCAAGGTGGTAACTAAGTTTGTGCCACTGTTATAAGACACTCCATAAAATGAACATTTTTGAATAGTCTTCCACTAACATTGCTATGAATACAGTACATCATATCATAGTAGCATACATTTAGCTTGCACTTAAAAGCTGATGAATGGCCAGAGAACCAAAAGCAAAAAAATAAAGAAAACAACTTTATTAAGGTAGTTCAGACACAGGAAAAGTCTACAGGTCTATGAAAGAAGATTTCACTGTCAGAAAAAAAGATGATGCTAAAGATAACAGAAGAGGTGAAACAGAAATAAACGAAGACTGATTGACTGACTGATTGACTGAGTCAGAGAGACTGGGCCGAGGCTGACATAAAGCATCAGAAAGTTAATTCCAAGGATAAGTTGAAGCACACTGAAAAAAGAGAACTGTTATTCGAAATAAGGACGATGAAGACAAACACGCAAGAGTGAGATAACTAGAGATAAAGAACAAGTACTACCAGAAACTACACAGAAATAAGACTATGCAGATATAACGGCTGAGTTGTTGACAGAACGCTGTATTTAAGTGAGAATTCAGTACAGCATTCACTTATTTTAGGCCTTAACTAATATTAAAATGTCACTAGCAACTCTGTTACAACTACAAGTAAATCTGCTAACGTCCGATGGACCGTGCGATGCTGTTTAACGCAAAATCGACCATATCGCACTACCCACCGAGTTTAATTATCAGGCAACGAGAGTCGGTTGATAGCAAATTGCTATAGACAACGAGAAATGTCGGATATTACCACATATTTAAACGACAATGCTTAAACTCCACTTGGTCGATTTGTTGTCTATACGTTATACAACGACAGCAGCAAATATGGTGACAAATCGAACCGATGGAGCTATGCCTTAGTTTATCGCAGCTAGAGCGTCGACTGTCAAAGGTGAGACAAACAGCCCGGTGGTCCGTCGTCGGTATTATTGATCCCAGCTAGCAGCTTGCGGTCGCGAAATTCTTTCTAAGTCCACAGTTGTGCAGATAAAAATAGGTCATGTGAGCAAAACCACACCCCTTTTAGGGGTGATTTGTCATCCCTTTGGCAAGACTTAATATAGTCTCCCTTTGTACAAAATTTGAGAGCTCTAGCTTCAGCCATTCCTGATATATGGATGGGGCACCCAAAATTTAAAACGTGTCACGTGACGTAACCATGCCCCTTTCAGGGATGGTTTGTCGTCCGTCGGCTGGGACTAGCTACGATCAACCTGTACACCAAATACGAAGTCTCTATGTTACCTCACTACCAAGATATGAAAGGTGGCGAAAAATGCAAAAATTGGGATGGTTTGGGGGTTACGGATGACCCAAGGTCATCGGACACATCACCATTTGATAGAGCGCATATGACTTCCTATTCGACTTTAACAGAAACTATACGTCTATCTTGTACCGTTTTCGAGTTATAGCGCATTTTTCGTCGAAAGTGACCAATTTTAACCCACCCCACCTGCATTTGTCGCCCCCATAGGGGATGATCCCGTTCGAATTTCGCCATGATCTTTGGCATCAGAAAACTAGAGTCATGGGGCTATCGTGCGGCGTTATTTGCGTGATCCTACGTTTAGCAGTTCTGATACAATACTGATGTGTGACAGACACACAGACACACGACGACGGCATATACCGCACTTAGCATAGCGTCGCGCGGTAAAAACTACTGCCAGCCATTATTAAAACTAGTTATGCTAATATAAACCAGACATACATTTCTCGATTTCAGCCGCATTGTGCGTGTTTTTGGATCCACTTCAGAATGCTCACTAACATAACACGGCTGATCCATACCCACCAACTAAAAATGCAAAAATCAATACACCATAAACTATATAAAGATGTCAGTATCACATTATATTTAATACAAGTATATCTGCTAATGCCAATAGACTGCAGGATTTTGCCTCATGCAAAATTGGCCATATTGTGATGCATACTGTGTGAGATCACCTCATTTTTAGCCCTCTCGGCAAACTTGCCGTAAGGGCTATATATTTTGCTTACGTTAATTTCTTCTTTTTTATATTTATTTTTTACTATGAGCAAAGCTATCTCAGTATCTACTGGACCGATTTTGACGTTTTTTTTCACCAAATGAAAGGTATTTGCGTGAATTTTCTCGATGAGGTCCAGTTTTTCCGATTTCTCAAGGGACGTTGCTATGGCAACCAATTTGTGTCGTATCGCTCTAGCCGAAGTATCTCAGGATCCGCTGGACCGATTTTCACAATCTTTGCACCATATGGTAGGTATTGAATTGTAGATCATGAACGCTGACTGATGCCACTTGCATTCTTTGCACTATCGTTCAAAAACAAGTTGCAATATCACTGTCTAAATGTGCGCATTGACAGCAAAGGTGATATGGCTATATCGTGTAAAAAAATTGGTGAACTTCTGCCTGGTAACTCCAGAGATAATGGAGCCCATTTGAGAACATCAGGTACGACACGGCCAAATAGCTGGCGTTTTTAGTTGAGTATCTCTGGATTTACTGGACCGATTTTCGCAATGTTTTCATCATATAAAAGCGCTTTAGGTGCAGATGATGGACCTTTACCTTATTTTCCAATTTGTCAAGGGACGTTCCCATGGCAACCAAATAATGCTGCCGAATGAAGGCAAACTGATGCTATGTGCATTCTTTGGACATTCACCAGATGGCCGCATGGTTTTGTTTCGATACTAATGGCTATGGGGTGACACTGCGGCGCCGAGCGGGCTATACGCTAGGCTTTGCCATGCATTTCTAGTTTTTCTTTCTTTCTATTAGGGGTGGCGGTAGACTGTTGGCAGTCTTTCGACGTGCCTTCAGTCACCACCAGCGCTGAGGCCTAGGCCTGGCCCACTGCACTATTCCCCTCTAACCCTGGGACTTGTACTGTATATTATAGAGCCAAGCTTAGCCGGCGGGTTTCTCTGGCAGACGCCCCCAATGCGAGTGTGATGGCCTGTCACACCATCTGTACCTGCCCGAGAATTTAATCTCATAGCATGCAGAAACCTGACTCGACATGCCGGCAGCAGCGGGGAGGCGAACCCACACCCTGCCAAACTAGCCAGCCAGGCTCACTGCACTGCAGCTCCAAGAGCGTTAGCCAACTGAGCCATGGAGGCAGATAAGCATCGGGTGATATTGAAAACACATTGCTACACAGACTGAGCGCTGCCGGTTATTAGCATATATACATTACATGTGCACAGTGAGGCTCAAACTCCACTTGGTAAATTTGATGTTAACATATTATACAACCGAGTTTGCAACAAATCCACAACAAATTGAACAGATGGAGCTTGAGCCTTAGTGTATAGCCTCACTGGCATCTACCATCATACGTGTGAACAACAGAGGTCCATCATCGATGGCACTGTTGACCTCACTTAATGGTGTGACGTTTATAAATTTTTTAAAGTCCACAGTTGCGCATGCAAAAATAGGTCACAGGAGCCCAACCACGCCATTTTTGGGATGATTTATCATCCAACTGGCAAAACTTTATATGATATAGTCTCCCTGTGTAAAAAATTTGACAGCTCTAGCTACAGCAAAGCCTGACATATATGGATGGGGCCTACAAAATTTAACATGGGTCACGTGATGTAACCACACCCCTTTCATGGACAGTTTGTAGTCTGTAGGCTGGGACTTGCAAAGATCAACTCATGCAGCAAATTTGAAGTCTCTACGTTCACCCTCTATCAAGACACGAAAGGCGATGCAAAATGTAGAAATTGGGATGTTTGGGGGCTAGCAGTAACCCAAGCAACATAACTATTCGATACAGCATATATGATTTCCCATTCAGCTTATACCTTTGTCGAGTTATAGCAAGTTATTTTTCTGAATTGGCCAGTGTTAACGGACTCCACCTGCATTTCGCACCCCCATAGTAGGTGACCCCATTCAAATTTTGCCAAAATGTTTAGTATCAGAAAACTAGAGTCCGTGGGCTATTGTGTCGCATTGTTTGTATCATCCTGAGTTTAGCTGCCTGATGCAATACCGGCATGTGACAGACACACACACACACTAGAGTTCGAACGGTCCACGAAAAAACGGATCGGACTCAGTACCGATTTTTCGTCCACAATTTAGGCCGACTCAGTACCTGGTCTGATTTACCCAGGTACTCACGTGGTCACCTGCAAACGTCGTTTAGTTCACAAATTTTTTTGTTAAATATTTGCTGCAAATTGGTTAATTAATATATTGCACAACGGTAAGTAAATATTACTTACATTTGTTTGTCTTTTCTTTTGTTTTATTTCAAAAAAACTGAACACTTTTATGAAGTTTGTTTTGTTTACTTTATTCACGGAGTGATGTCGTTTCCGGTCTGCCTAAATATCAAGCAGGAAAATGTAACGTAACGTAACGTAATACAATCTACTATGGAG
>Ga0209782_1000722_pt1 | contig 15361 bp, 7 predicted proteins | sample WorMetmaBAHAMAS1_FD_187390 | JGI IMG/M metagenome (GOLD analysis project Ga0209782, IMG submission 187390) | Marine gutless worms symbiont microbial communities from Max Planck institute for Marine Microbiology, Germany - Inanidrilus... | ecosystem: Host-associated > Annelida > Digestive system >...
AGTGCCCTTGTGCACTGTTAGTGACAACGGAGTAAAGTGTGTGAAGTTTGTATTTTGTGTCTGAATTAAATGTCAATTTGCGAAACACTTGGACGTTGTACGGGGAAAAAACAACACATTTGTCTTTCCTAATGTACGCTGTGTTGGGTGAATACATTGCTGGAGTGAGGTGACGTCGGAACTTTGTGACATGCAAATCTAGACAAGCTCCAGGGTTAGCGTTAATTTCATCTTCTAATTACTGAGGGTTGGGTCTGGGGAGGTGGCATGGTTTGGCATCGTTTCATGTCATTGATAGCATTTTGTGATAAAAAATAGGATATAAATGCTATAAAAAAACTTGAATTTGTTATGGCAATACATGAGTACAGGAAAATATGAGTGCTTTTGAATGCATGAGCTAATGATGTGACAGCAAACAGCATTGGATAGATCCTAATTTATGAGTCTCACACTTAATACCTGGTACCTAATAGGTTCAATTGTTCACTTAATTGTTTGTGAATTTGTAGGTGTTTATGTCACAATGAAATAATCAGGATGAAATAACATGCGAGTGTGAAGATTATTCTCACCATGAGTTGGTTGAAGCAGAAGTTCGCTGGAAGACAAGACAAATATTCCGGCAGTTCGTCATCACCTTCTGCCATTCGTTCTGGAAATGTGCCTCTAGCAGACCAATTCCGAATTGAACGAAATCATGGAACCGATGGCCGATTTTCACAAAATTCAGCCGATGGTGTAAATCACACAGTTGATCTTCAGGTTGTGGAGTCTCACTGGACTAGTGCCGGTGCAGTTCTGCTGAGAAACATTTCCACATGGCAGGATGACGACTGGACGAGTGTGCTAAGATTCTGCAACGATGTTCTTGCAGTCCTCGAATCCGAAGACTCTAGCACATACTTGCAACTGACAGACTTCCTTCTGTCGTCTGAAGTCCTCGAAAAGCTGGTCGCATGTTTTGTTCTGCCTGTTAAATCACCATCACATGAAAGAGTAGAGCGATTGCGGTTATGTCTGCTGCGTACATTTGACCTTCTTCTGTCTCGATCTTCCCAGTCGAGTCTTCTGACTGAACGACGATTGACGAAGCCTCTGCTCAGGTTGCTTGCGATATGTGATGGTGTGTCTGGAGAAATGGTTGAAAACCACCTCGTTGCTGTTTTGCACCAGCTATGCATAGGTGTCACCCAGTATCCAGCAGTTCTTGATCTTCTGTTCAGTGGGGACTTAACAGGCAAGACTGAGGATGAAAACGGAACAGCTGATGTCGAGAAAACATCAAGTCAGTTTCTAGTATTTTCGCTGCTTGTGCCGTTTGTCCATCGTGAGGGTCGTGCAGCACAGCAGGCTCGCGATGACCTGCTTCTTATCATGTCTTTATCATCTGCTCTCAGCAGCATCAGTCGGCATATAGTGGACAGCTCCGACTTTTGCCCGGTATGTTGGATGTTGCCTCCACTCGCCATTTCGGGCCATAATTTGTTGTGAAATTATTGTAAAATGTGAAAAATAGTTTGACATTTGTGGCCCACGTTTTGCGTTAGTATCGGTTTTTTATCGAAATACCTTGATACCATTCTGTGTTTTTTAATGTCTTGCAAAAACTTGTAATGTAATCTTTTACTGGAATTAGAGTTCAAATTTTTATCAGTTTGTGCATAAATTGCAAATTCATTTGGCTAGAAAAGGTTTAACATCCTGAATGCGTATTTGGTCGCAGCGCTTAGCAGTTATAATTCTTCCAGTGTGCATAAGATTGTAAATTTGACAGCGGAGTGATGCCATATTGATGGTATTTGGTGGTTGTTGTTAGCTGCTGGCAACTGGTCTAAGTGGTCTGTATTCATCATTACCTCGACGTCTTGAGTACCCATCTGATGACTGGAACCACTTCTCTGCTGAGGACATTGCCGCGTGCCCGGCGCTGGCCATGTTTCTTAATTCCCTTGAGTTCTGCAATGCCGTTGTCCAGGTTTACACTGTCTAATATCTGTCATATATTTCATTTTTGCCTCTACCACCAGTTAGAGGTGATAAGGTAGTAAGTCACTTAAGTAAGTAAGTAAGTAAGTATGTGTGTATGTAAGTGAGTAAGTAATTTTTATTGATAAGTGAAGAAGCGTATAGCAGTTGATGCTACAAGCACCGCACCGCTACGGGAACTCACGTGCCATATGGGATCACACAGTGCTACCTGCCACCCGGCAGAGGTGACATTCCCGCCTTTACCCCAACCAATGAAGGCTGGTACTCGATTTAGCGACCCCAGAGGGATGCAAGGCTGAGTTGGCCTAGTTGGCTTGGTTACATACCAAGGTGGTATACCCACCCGAAGATGTCACCCATCCCAGTACTAACCGGACTCAACGTTGAGCAACTTCGTTCGTGTGACGAACGACGCTACCACAGCACTAAACTGCCAACCGTACACAATGGTCAGCACAATAGTCAGCATAAGTTGTATGTGAAACACAAGAACGAAAGTGCTATGGGAAATGGGAGGCCTGGTAGAAATAGTGGGTCTTGTTGATGAGGAAAGGTATGAGGAATGCACTGCATCACATTATGTTAGTTATTTAATATTAATTAATTGCACAAGTTGTGCATAATGTATTATGTACAACTAAAAAGCAATACTGTAATGTGTTTGTGATTTAAAAATCCTGCAAAGTTACCATGCTTATGACAGTGATTTTAACAGACATACTTGTTCAGTATATCCAGACTTTTTATTCCTCGTCATAGTTGCTGTTTGAATGACTTAGCTTTTTCTATTTAGAGGATAATTACCTCAAGCAACACAGACCGTGAAGTTAGTGATTATTAGTTTAGAAGCTTTGGCACACAAAATTCATAAAATTGACTATGAATGTCAACACTAGATGCTGATGCTGTGAATTTTTCTTTTTGTTAATGAAATTGACAGTTTTTGCTAGATATTGTTAACTTTTAATTATCTACAGCGCTGTTGTTTTGAAGACAAAGTATATGATAACTCTGAAAATGCCTGCTGCACTTGCCAAAGGTTTGCTTCTGACAAAATGTGAGAAACTCTGGAAAACTGGGCCAGTTAAATGAAAAGCAAGCATGGTAGTTATTAATTTAGTCTGTTGTGACTGATAATGTTTGTTTTACTGTCCATAGGCAGCACATCCACTGGTGCAGGACCGGTTGCTAAAATACGTTTACAGCGGATTCCTTGAGTTGGTTCTGGGACCTGCCCTCCATCAGGTGACAACTTTTGTTTTTTTGTGCTTCTAGTTGACTATGGAAAGGGCTTTTTAAAAAAATACTGCACTCCAGTTTGCCAAGATTTGTCTGTTGGACCAACTCGCTGGTTGAGATTAGAAAATCTACACCGTTAATTGCACTATTTGTCATGCTTGTTAGTGGATGATATCTCAGCAGCTACATCTGTAAGCCCCACGGCATGCAATGCATTATATTAGTGTTTATAATTTTTTGTTTTGATTCCATGCAACATATTCAGTTTGATGGCTGCCTGCTGTTTATTGTATATTGGTATATAAATCCATTTTGTAAGATCATATATGATTGTTTCATCAATTAGATTGCACAGTTTTGTATAGGTACCTTCATGTAAGTATGCGGAATCCAGTCTCTGTTGCAGACGTTCCATTTCTGTCTTAAAATCGTGTAATATTATAATGTCAGCTTGTCAAGCAATTGAGTTTTGTTTTTTGATGCGTACTGTCAGAACGGTGAGGTCCCCGTTGGGTTTTGGAAGTGTGAGGACCTGCAGGCTGATGTTGATGATGTTGATATTGATGAGGATGATGATTGGAGCATCTTAACCGGGGTAGCTATTTTATAGACTCAAGGCATGCAGCATGTCACAGCTCACAGCCTTCTGCTTTTCTACATTCAGAAGCCATATTTCTTTCTCTCGCTTTGTGCGTAATCACACAAAGTCGCAGGCGTGGTTGGTAATTATGTACTGGCTAAAATATTATACTAGCTTATGCCGTGATGTCAGGAACATTATGTCAGAGACATTATGTTCTAAGAAAATGTGCTGAGGAAATGTAAGACTAAGGTCCAGTTTTTCCACATCAAATTAATCTCCCATTAATTTAATCCGGCATTAAATCTGGCAGATAATGATCAGTTTACTCAGATGTCGTTTTTCCACCGGCAGTTCGTCAATTAAATCGTCCGTATATGCCGGATTTAATGCCGGATTAAATTAACGGGAGATTAATTTGCTGTGGAAAAACCGGACCTAACTGTTGGAAGTGGATAATATGGGGATGATGATTTCAGGACGAAGTAGCAGGGATGGCAAATACTCGAATTATTTGGCGGCTGTCCTGTAATTAATGGAACAAGTATGTAAATAAACATAGAACATTGAATACATGAAGTGCACACATTTATTCATTGGTACAGCTACAATAGATGTATATGAATATTTATATATTTTATATAGACCCATCTGGCAACTTCGTTACCAGAACTGTCAGGTTTATATACTGATGCCTGAGATGGTGGCTTGCAGCAAACCAGTGGTGTTGTTAAGTATTTAAATATTCAAGTATTTAAATAGTATTTAATAAATACTACTGAACAGTATTTAGTATTTGGACCTTTTGAAATACCTCGTGAGGTAAATTGCATAAACATAGTATGAAACTTATGCCTTGTGGCAAAAGCATACATTACTTTTCATTACTAATCATAATACAGCACGAGTAGATGTGCACCGGTAAACACATAATAAACGCAAATTTTTTAACAACAATTTACCAACCAAGCCTTGACGACAATTGACAACATTATTTACTTAGGCCGTACCTTGTTTGGGTGCAGTAGTATTGGGTTTTATAGAAAATCATATACAATCGAACAGCAACCATCGCTGTTTATATTTTACTATCACTAATGTAGGTATCTAGATGCCAGCGTCTATGTGTGCGTTAGAAGGCTAGAGAATTAGATACCAAGGGACACAACACAAAATCTCTTTAGAATCAGTGACAGTTAATATCTTTAATATAATCTCATAACCTGCTTGCTCACTGAAACTTTGATTTTCATTGCTAGGTTGTAGATTTATGATGTATTTATTTAAAAGTCTGCTAGTCCGCTTTGTTATTTGGTTGTCTCATTTGTTTTATCATGCAACACGTGCAGTGTGCATTACACAGAGCGGTATATGATGTGGCAACATGTTTGTCCGTACAACGATCACAGATGTGTATCATGCAGTGAGTGATGTTAGAGAGAATCATCCAAGCAATAAACAGTGGATTGTATTCCAGGGATTCCTGTTTTCTCACACTAAACATGGAAGATATCTGTAGGGAAAACCATCATTGGGGCCATTAAATGAAAGGGAGAAAATTTATTTTGCCCGCTCGGCAAACCTGCCGAAAGGGCTATATATTTATTTTATACAACGATGTGATCATGTTGCATAAACTGTGCATAGTAACAGTGGTGTTACAGTAAAATACTAATAAGGAAATACAGCCAAATCTACGATGACTATGGGTGACCCACAATGCTCCTTTATTGTAAATTTGAGAACCCTTTTTATGTCTAGAATGAGTGAAGATAGGCACTTTAAATTTGGTACACAGACTGACAATAGCTTCTGCTAGCCAACTGATGATAAATTAAATTTGAAAGGAGAGACAGGTAATCAGTGTCATATGACCATATGCTATAGGCTATTAATATTATGTTCCCTTTTTATTTTGGGATTCCTGAATTTGTTTGGATTGGATGATATCGTTTTACATTTTGTACACAGTACTTGCTAAAAGACAACACAATCGCACATTTTATTCACTCAAGCATTAAGTGAAAGTCTTTCTGTTTCAGCACATCGTGTACTGGTGGCAGCTGTATTATTTACTACCATCCAATGTTTTAGTGAGTTTGGTGTTGACTACAAATTATGTTATTTATTAACCCCTTAACTGGAGAACATGATCTTGGCTACACGACTCCTTTCTAAATTTTGGAACCACTGCATAATTTCGGAATGGATGAAGTTTGGTAACTTTTGACGACGAGTAATAATGACAAGTAGCATCCAAGTGGATCATGATGTTACTGATGCATCGCTTTGACTACCAGGCGACTGGAGGAGACCTCGAGGGCGTTCATGTACCACCTGGCTGAGCGAGATTGATGCTGATGACTGACAATAGCATCTGCTAGCCAACTGATGATAAAATAAATTCCAGAGGAAAGAGGAGTAATCAGTGTAATTTTGGAACCACTGGAGCAAATATCAATGTCCACTCAGCCTGAAGGAAGGCCAGTGATTGTGTGCTTTTCCTGATCATTTGGCTCACCCTCCATCTCCATAGGACTCAAATCCCACCTTTTCCAGCAAGCCTGTAACCTATGACAACCTTGTTTTAATACAGTATCAAACTGGACTGAACAGCTCTGACGATGTGTCATCGACATGGCAACGCTCCATTAGGGGCATGCTAGCGAAGGAGAAGAATTAGCCAGGCGATCATAATGAACTATAGCATCCTGCAGTCACTGGTGGCAGCTGAGATACATTCTCTCATGGGTTCATATTAAATTTCACAAGCTGAAGATGCCTTTTGTTAAAGTTTCTTTTCATTTTTGTCTGACGGTTGAACATTTTGTTTAACTTATGTACGTGTTTGTGAAATGTAGTTTGATTGGGATATAGGCTGAAGCTGTATCATTGTTGACGATAAAAAATGTAGTACAACAATTATTGCTAACTATAACGAGGAAAACATGCTAAATCAGAGTCAGTACCAGTTAGTTACTAGATAGTAAGTAAGTAAGTAAGTGTAATAAATCACACTTGCAGCTATACAGTGTAAAAGCTGAATAGATAAATACAATACAATACAATATGCCTACATAATAAAAGCAGCAATAATACAGTAATTAAAAATGAATCATTAAAATGGCGATAAGGTGAGATGTTATGGCCTGAATAGATTATGAGTTGTAAGGTGGCATTTCAGCACTCTCAAGTGTTGCAGAAAGTGTGTAGAGAACTGTTCCAACTTGATTTAAGGAAGTTGGGTACAAGATCTTTTGCTGAATGAATCTGCTCACAAAAACGAGAAATTTAACATGTGTTGGCTGTATGTTGATGTTGAAATGTAAAGTAGATATTTAATTACTTCGTGATGCACTGCTTTGCATCTCCCGATCATCAGTACTTCTGACTGTTGCAACTACTATTAAGATTATTTAACTATTTCCTGTAAGAGGACCCGCAGCTCAATATCTACTCATATACAGCAGACTTGGGTTCATTTCACTGTGAGCCACTGATGTGCATCTGATCAAGACTGCCCCATTGTTTTAGTAACTAAAAAAACTCACACTAAAGGTCATATGGATGACTTTAGCAGAAAGAACTTTACAGACAGAAAATCTGTGCCACTGTTACTTACTTAACAGTTTAAAAGTCAGATCTGCTTTGCTGTTGCCAAGTAACATGCCTGCATTGCTGAAAATTTTTCTCCTCTGAATATTTTTTTACTTGACTAATGTTTGGCCTGCAAAACGTGACCTATGGCCAAACTGAACTATTGTGCTAAATATTTACATCAAGGATAATTTAGATCAGAAGTTACTGTCCAGACGCATGAACATAGCTGGCCCATTGCATTTCGTAGCTGGTAAAATGGCCTGTGCACAACATTTAATAGCATCGTGTTTTCTAACTTGCAAATCACTTGCAGCCTTAATATGTATGGTTTATTGACTGTAAGGACTGCCTATGCCTGCCTCCATCATTACGAGACACTTGGCTAGCGGTTAGTTTACTTACACTATATTCAGTGTCTGGTGTTTGGTTTCACATTGCTACCCCGTAGTTGTAGTGGATTAGATGATAGGTTTTGATGTTTATTATTTCAGTTTTAGTGCTGTTTGCTATTTGATTTTTTTTCAGTTTTGTATGTTGAACAATAGTTTGGGAATGGATTTATGGGTCAAATTAGTACCCTTGCTAGGCCTATTAATAATGGGGGGATGAAATAAATAAGTTGGCTTTGGATGAAATTGTGGATTTCCAAGTATAAACTTTGCACAGAATCATTGTATCTCAGACCAAGTTGCAGCATTTCTGTGTACTACTATCTGATTATTGCCAGTTTAACATTGGTAGCTGTCTTTCGGAACGAAGTAACTCGATAATGGTTGGATTGTTGGATCTGCAAACATAACATATAAATGTGCATGGTGAATAGATACGAGGTATAAATTTGGGAAATTTAACCAGCAGAATAATAAGACTTGTTTAGCAAAAATATACTTAGCAAAGAAATCAGTTCTTGCCATTTCTTGAACTTCACATGGATGCTAGCCTGTGAATTTGGTCTGATGAGTCTAGGAGCATTGATATAAAGTGAGCATTGTTATGTCAGTTTTGAGACACATTTCTTGGTGAAATTTTAGTGTAGTTTTCAGTTACGAAGCTGTAATTTGTTCTTTAATGTCCTTTTAAACCTAAATTTTTGGAAAGAGGTTTGTTTGCAATATACTTAATAATTGCATGTAACTTGCATGTTGTTTTGGTGTCACAATCCATCACTACAGTAATGTGCCACTTTGTGCAGTAGACTGTCTATCTGTCTGTCTGTCTGTCCTCTCTGGACTTGCAAAATAAGAATAGATGACCATAGAAATTTAAAAATTGCTGCATCTTTCGCATGATTATTACTGTAACTTGTGATGCCATTTTGAGGTCACTAGTGGTCAGTGTCATGAGAACAGCTATTAAACCAATTTGTACTACATATTCTCCTGGCCATTGAACTCATTACTGTTTGTTGCCATTTCCAGCCATGTCACATCACAAAAGTGGATCTCTACATACGTGCTGATATTCATCTTTTTCTTTGGGATTATATTTCTGCTGACTTCATGGCTTACAACTTAACGGTGGTTCTGTCTAAACCTAAGCCTATAGAACACTAATATGAAGTAATACCTTACCAGTAAAATGCAGCCATTAGCATGCTGTTCTAGTGGCCAGAAAGTGTCTTAAATCTCCTGTGACATCTGCAGAATTTTGCGGTCATTCACTACACTGCATGTTCACAGATGTGTGTATATATTGCTTATCTGCATGCGTTTGAGCTGCATGCCATGTTTTTCTGCCGTATAATTTGCGTCACTCAAATCATTTGGAGAACTGTTTAATTTTTGCTGGGTTGCATTAAATCCAGAAATATGATGAGATCGGAAATCATAAGCAGTGCCTCTAATTGCATTACCAACATGATGTGTACAGTCGTCGATATTCTAGTAATAGCTGTTTACATGACTTGTGCTATCCTGAGTTTTGAAAAGCAACCTGTTTTAACATTTGTAAATTTTTAAACTAGTCATTTTAATTTTCTTTGCAAGAAAGCTACTGTAGATCTTATACGGTTTTGGAGATGTGTTTTGTGAGATGGTGGCTGCCATTTTGTTGAATTACACTGTTGTGGTAATGCCCCTCAGGCATCGATTGTAATGACAGCTTTTATCTGCAAGCTTGTGCATGGCTGAGTTTCATGGCAAAGTTTATTTTTGTTACTGTTGCGTTTTATTCACTCAATGACTTTGTTAATCAGACAAACCACAGCTGATGCTAAGTTGACATTGTTAACAGTGAAAGTGGAGGCAGTAGACCTTTCTTGCTGAGAAGTGCACGCTTGATACAGAAGTAATGCTTAAATCGGTTCCTGTTCTGTTATCAGTGATTGGTTGGATTAGTCAGATGCTGAGTTGGCTTGGATTTTGAACGATAGACCCATATTCGTGTTTTTGATAGTTTTTGTTTTTAAAATGACGCACTGTTTTATATGCAAGTGTGAAATAATATAAAATATCACAGTTTTGTCCATCAAGGAATTTAAGGTGTGCTAAGTGTATTTTTCCCATTTAACAGTACAATGTGACCTAGTTTGTGTTGAAAACAATGTTTAATCAAAAAACAATGATCCAACCGATCTATCACACTCATGGACTGCCTTGAAACAGCTAAACTTGTCATGGTAATTTTTCCTCATATAACTCTTGGGCTGTAAAATAGACCTGATTATTTTCAGGCTGAATGTCATGCAAATCAACCAAACTTGGTTTAAGTTTGCAATTCCCAGATGCAACCGAAAGTTTACCCATGCCGCTGACATGGATAATACGTGACAAGAAACAAATTTCAATTAATAATGACCTTTAGACCCAGCTGGTACTCTCTGAAGGTTGATTACCTTTTGATGAGACAAATGTTTAGTTACAGTCCTGTGATCTGTCGAACACATACATTGCCAATAACTTTAAATGATGTTAAAGGTTATTTGATATCCTGCAAACCTTTCAGAATGCAGTTTCTTCAACAAAAATGTATCACATATTAACCACACTGTGCTTGCTGATAAATAGATAATTGTACATCAGCTGATTATTAGTGATGGTTGTTTGATATTTGAACAGAACTCGATGGAGGAGGTGACAGCGTCGACTGCTTACCTTGAGCTTTTCTTAAGAAAAGTCACACATCCGGGACTGCTGAAGACTTTTCTGCATTTCATCTTACTGGGTTGTGTCGACAATACGAGTGTGAGCGAGTTACTGGCCAGCAGGATTAAGAGCATGCCGCGGGTTAGCTAGTTGTAATGTCAACAGTTTGCTACAGTAATGTTTGTGACAGCCGGCATTGATACCAAGCACATATCGTTTAATTCTATTCACCAGGTGGCGCCTATATGTGCTCCCATCTAATACAGGATTCATTGGGCCAACACGAATCTGCACCCCAAATGGCATCTCAGTCAGTTCAGCCATTTTTCAGGCTAGTATTTGTGACAGACAGACGGACAGACAGATCATGCTACGTAATCAAGTAAGTCAGTGACTAAGTATATTTTTAACAGCTCCACATTTTTTAGGATATCGTGATGTAGATTAGATCTCAGTTTGTACAACGTTTCTTTGCTGAAACTTCTAGTGCATTATGTACTCGTTCTGTGCTCTGAGAGTGTTGGTTGGATGATAGGTATTGCATATTGTATGTAGAAATGTCCATACGAGTTGTATTCATCGGTTCTGTTTCAGTTTATGTAGAGTAAAGGAGCCAGCGGGCAGCTGACAGTACCTGGAATATGGCCATTAAAATGGAGTTAGTAGTGGTAATAATGGTGATGTACAGTTTAGTACAGATGTGATGTGCAAGTATTATTAGAGTGGCAATGGAGATGTTGGCTAGGACTTGTCTTAATGCTATCATAATTTGTTAAACGATATATGTAAAGAATACTGGTTGGCAAACCAGTAAGAAGATGAGATGATATTGTGGTGAAAAAACAGTCAGAAGAGAGGCTGAAGGTGGGATAAAGTAGGCTGAAAAGGTATCATGCAGTGAAGTGATATGCCTATTGATGGCAGTTTAATGTGGGCATACCGTGCTGCCACCTAGCAAATGGGACAGGTTGACTAACAATGTTAGGGCATCAGAGCATTGATGCCCCCGTCCCCACCATAAGACGGATATGATAAATACATCAGGAGGTCGGAAACATGTTGGCAATGAGAAAAAGAAAAGGCCACAACTGAGAGCACACGTGCAAATGGTTCAGGCTGACACTGTATGAACTGTTTAAATGTTGAATCGTTACAGATACGATTTGTTTCGTGCTGAGCAGTTCAGACCCGAGTTTTGTAGTTCAGTGATGCAGGAAGGCTCTGACGATGCCTCTGTGATGCAGGGTGTTGCACACTGTCTAAGTCAACTCAGCCTTGCATCCATCTGGGGTCGCTAAACCGAGTACCAGCCTTAATTGGCTGGGTAAAGGCGGGAATGTCACCTCTGCCGGGTGGCAGGTAACACTGTGTGATCCCATATGGCACGTGAGTTCCCGTAGCGGTGCGGTGCTTGTAGCACAAACTGCTATTCACTTCCTACTGTGCCTCTTGCCAGAGTATCTGAGAGACCCCGCCGTCGGCAGAAACAGTTTTAGAAAACAGCTCAAGATGTTTGCAACATACTAATGCATACAGCGCATTAGAGGTTCCACGATTATGCGCTATATAAATTTATATTACATTACATTTGCCTGCATCCACGTCTTGCTGTTGATAACCCTGTGCTTCCTGTATCATTGTAGCTAAGTATCGTCACTCTGCGGCTGTTTACGACTCTGATTGAACTGAACTCGGAGGAAGTCATGTTTCAGCTTGTCTTTAAGTAAGTAGCCGACTTTTGGCTCTGTTTCGATTGTGTGTTTCGTTTGTGCCAGAAAGTTGGCAGTTTTTATTGCTTTAGTAATGGGTTAGTCTGCTCGCTGCTCAGTGTTAATGCATTTTGGTTGGCAAGTGATAATGCCGTTGAGTGCATCAAGGAAGTTACTCTATGCAGGGCCTGGTAGTACTTCGGGCAATGTGACCAGCCCACTAGGTCAACTCAGCCTTGCATCCCTCCAGGGTCGCTACATCAAGTACCGACTTTAATTGGCTGGAATGTCACCTCTGCCAAGTGGCAGGTGATTCCATGTGTGATTCCATGTGGCATGTAAATTCCCGTAGTGGTGAGGCTTGTTTGTGAACCAGTATGCTCTGTTTATTTTACATTACTTCTGAGTTTAACTTTTCACTGAATTTATACAGTTTTGGCAGCAGAATGTGATGGTAGAGGTGGTGGCAGTGGTAATTGTTATTGTTGTCATTGTAATTGTCGTGTATCATGTCTGACTGGCTATATTCTTTTATGGCTTTTCTCACCAGTTTTCTACTCGGAATGTTTGTGTTCTTCATTCTGAATTTTATACTTAATGCATGAATGATGAAATTAACATTATTTCAAGATTCAGTTTTAAGTAGTCTGTGACACTTTGTCATTTTTGAATAAACAATTATCGCTCTTCAATGTCAAGTGGCTGTTGCTGTAGGTATTTAATACCGTGTTCTCACATAATGATCAGTCAGCAGAAGTGTGTTCGTGACCCCGAAATGTACAGTCGAACTCCGGAGAAACTCATCTCGTTAATGCCGGTGTGCAGCTTCATCCAGTATTCACTAGAGGGCGCCGGCGGCGGCTCTAGTGCGCTGGATGAAGTGGACGAACTTCAAGCTGATAAGTCGGCTACGTATGTAAAAAGTCACTGTTTAGTCTGGTTGTTATCGAGATATTAGCATCAGTGAGCCGGTTGGAAGAGAACAAACCCGCTTGTGAGAAGTCCGTTTGCGGCCTCTGGTAAAAGTCAGTGCTTTGTGTCAGCTGAGTGCTTTGACGCAGATGTTTGATGACACGAAGAACATTTCTCCCATAAAACCCCGTTCCATTAGTCCCTAGAGGTTCTCTTCCAGAAAAAGTGGTGGAGAAACTTGAGAGAAACTAGCCGACCCAGGGCCGTGATTTACAATGTCTTAAGATTAATCATAAGACTGCCGTAACTTTTTCGTAAGAGTAACTTGTGATAGTGATTTAAGATGTAGCTGATCGATTTTCATCTCCAGTTTTCGCTACGATAATCGTAAGATGTTTAGTAAATTAGACGTCGGTCATAAGACTGTCACATAAATCTTAAGATATTTTGTAAATCAGGTCCCAGGTTCTTCTAAAAAAAGTGACCATTAAATGGAAATAGCAGTGTGGGTGTAGCCTTTGCAGAGCTCGCATAAAAGGGGCATAGTCAATTTCTGTGGGAGTGATTTCATGGCTCAAGAAAGAATACAGTCCATTAGGTGTTGTGTTAGTTGATGTTGATTGGGCATCTAGAAAATTGGTTAAACAAAATTAACTTAAGGAAGTCATATTGGAAATTAGATGGTTTGGTGTTTGTCATAGCTGACTGTTTTTAATGTAGTAATTCTAGTGGAATATTGGTTAGCTAAAGGTCAGAAATTAACAATTAATTACTTTGTACTCTTAGCTGGATGGACATACTCAGTTGGGTAAATAAGTAAATATGATTTGTAAACATGCTAAATGGTCAGCCGAAACCGAGTCTGAAGCCGAATCCACTTTATCAGTGGAAGTTCTTAAAGATCATAGTTGCATTTATGTTTTTTTGTTTCATCGTAGTAAAAAATATACTTCGTTTTTTTCCTTGAAAGATTTGTGAGGTTTCAGCTTTATATTGTGCATGAGGTGTGATGCGGTACACTGTTGCTTCGAGCCTGAGTGTTACGGCAATGATAAATTAATAAACTGGATGAATGCATTTTATTGAACTGTTGATAATTTTCTACTAACACAACTGTGTTTTTTAATTAAAATGTTGAATGTTGAGTGACATCAGTGGTGGATCTGGGGAGACTGTGGATTAGAGGGCCTGTGGCGTAAGCATCCTGTGTTATCTATAGGCAGGTCCCATTATGGGCAGTCAAAGGGCAAAGAAGGGGGATTTATGGCAGAATTCGTAGAAGCTGAACAGTTTGCTTTTTTGATAGCCATTGTTGATTTAAAATTTGCACTTAATCTTGACCAACTGTGGTGATAGTTCAGCTCTTCTACAGGTTGTGTGTCTGTCTTACTATAACGTTGGTTACTGTGACTGAATAACTGATCAGATTGAGTTGGTTTATGGTTATCACAGAGGGTTGCTACTTTGTGTTAGATTAGGTCCAGATATACGTATTTCCATGCAAAGGTAGACCTCTCTAGTGATGGGGTGTGCAGTAGTTGCCCAAGCCACCATTCCTGTTAGTCTACCACTGAATGACTTTGGTTGCTGCTGCTTGTAACATGTGTGTTCAGTTGTACTAACACACACGGTGGCACCGTTGTTACTGACACTGTTTCATCATCGCCTGTCTCGTCCGTTCTCTCGCCTCTGCAGCGAACTGGTCCTGCTAAGTGGCTGTCGTCGTGGCGTCACAGGTCGCGACACTCGCCCGGCAGTGACAACGTGTCTCTTGATGGTTCGGTTGCTGATGCGGATGATGTCAAAAGGTAATCACTCTGCGATTAATAGATTCCTTACACTGGTGTCCGTGGGTCACGGAATAGATCTGATTTGTTGGCCTGCTTGATAGTTTCGTTTTATTCAGTAGGAAGAGTTTTAGTAATTAACTGCAAATGACTATGGAGACAGTTCAGGTAACATTGTTAGGGAGAATTTGTAGCGTCTTTTTTCTAATCCAAATGCTCATCGTGGCATGCAGGTAGTAAGACATGGTGCGGGTAGTAAAATTTTGCTCCAACAATATCCCCCAGTACTTAACTGGAGAATCAGCAATAGTAGTAGTAGTAGTAGTAGTAGTAACAGTAACAGTAACAGTTAATAAGTAGTATTCATTTTGAAATTTATTTTCAGTGATTATAGTTTTACATACCGTTAAAATAACTAAAGATTTTGGAAGGTCATCTGACATCTATGCCTTATCCGTA
>Ga0209782_1000723_pt1 | contig 15343 bp, 1 predicted proteins | sample WorMetmaBAHAMAS1_FD_187390 | JGI IMG/M metagenome (GOLD analysis project Ga0209782, IMG submission 187390) | Marine gutless worms symbiont microbial communities from Max Planck institute for Marine Microbiology, Germany - Inanidrilus... | ecosystem: Host-associated > Annelida > Digestive system >...
AATGAGAATTTAGTATACATAAACAATGGACAACGGTATGGTGTGAGGATTGTTAGCAGCTGAATGTACTTGACGGACGTATGTTAGCTAGGTTACCGTCAGACCGGGACGGTCTACACCCGCCGATCTGGTTCAGTCCAGATCCAGCCAGACCGACCCCCGATCAGTGTCAGAACTAGAATCGGTTCTAACTCTACTCTCCAGAATAGGCACCAGTAGCTGATGGAGGCTGGGATAAAATGTGGATAACCGTAGTCATTCCTACATGCGTCTGCATAATGACATCAGTGAGTTACATCACTAAAACGCCCCCGCGTGGCAGTCACGATGCCAAGCAATGCATATCTGTTGCATGGACTGGCGCTGATTCACGTCTCATCCAGGCCAGCTGACTTAAAGCCATCAGTGGGTGTAAGCACGACATCGCGATCCCCCCGTGCACCGGTCCCACGCTCTTGTTTGTTGCTAGCGATGGCTGGTACCCGTAATTGATACGCAGAGCAGCAGCAGCAGGCAGTACTATACAGTAGACAAAGATCTGTGGGAGGATAGGAGATGGGAACAAAATCACGGTTAATTGGACCATGCCAAACATGACTGGTCCCAGATTTAGGACCGGTTAAATGTTAACAACACTAGTGAGTATAGATACCATGACATTAACTTACTGTTACTGTTCCTATTACTATGCTATAGTGTATTGAGTTGAGAATTAACTGAATAAATTTAGCACTAACGGTTATACTGTAATGTAATGTACACATCATGTATTGGTATGTGTCATGTTCTAGGACAAGCCAGTTTTTGTACCAGATAAGAAAGAAGCAAAGCTGCCACGTGTATTTAATCCACCAGAATTTATAAGAAACATCTGGGGTAAATATTTCTGCATGCATAAGTAGTTCCGTTTTAGTTAAAGTGTTATGGTGAACGGTTTCAAATTAAGTAAGTAAGTATGTATTTTTCTGCATGCATAAGTAATTCCGCTGTACTATAGTGTTACAGTGAATGGTTTTGAATGATTTCTGGTTAATGCTTAGTTCTGTAGAAAGGTATTGATAAGTGAGAATAATTTTAAGTGTGAATTTAATATCTATTTAGATATGTTTGCCATGATATGAGTGACCAAAGTTAAGAATCAGTCTTGACTAATTAATAATTTACCTTGTTTTAAAGCTGAGTCATCACTGATTATTGTTTGTCACATTGTGTAGTTGAAGATTTGCATTTTCTGACAAATGGTCTTTGGTAACATGTCTGACCGTAGTTTGTGAGGACTAACTATTTATTCTCACAGCGGGGTCTTGGCAGCGCTGTGCTTTTCATAACAGTCATTGTGAGTTTGTGACATATAGAGTATGGGGTTACAATGCTACACACATGCATTCTACCTATCGGTGTGGTAAAATGAGATTATTTGAGTTGAGTGGTGGTGATGAATAAGGATAGTAGTCGCAGGTGGACTCAGTTCATATCAGTTGGCTTTCTCATGGTCGGCAGCTTCACGGTAGTGAATCTGCATTCAGCATTTTACTACCAAGTCTGCCATATTGACCTTGTTATTATTAATGTTTTTATTATTATTATTTTTAAATATATTCAAGTCATGAAATTATGAAATATATTAGTTAGCAGTTTTAATTGATTGATTATGCTGCAAAACTTTCAGCAAACCTAAAGACTAGTAGCAGTCTAATGCTAGTTTACCACTCTTGGAAAAACTTGCTCAATTTTTATAATTTTTTAACTGCTGTAAGCATAGGTGAAAGACATGTCTAGCCTACCTAATCTTATAACATATTTATGCTACTTTGTGAAAATGAAACCTCACATTTTATACCGGTACATTTGTAATGCACTCTTAGAATGTTATCCACTGCATCAGGTGTGGTGTGAAATATAAGTACAGAGAAAACAAATTGATAGTCACAAGGTATTTCCAAAATGTCTGCCACTGCCACGAACGCAAGAACACAAGCATGTTGGCCATTGGTCAACAGCGTCATCAGTCAGCAACTGCTTCAAGCCTTGCCACACATGCAGCAAATGCTCTTGTTATCGATGTCATTTCCGTGTTTGTGTCATATATAAAATAAATTAAAGCTGATTGACTGCTTACACACAACACGTTGAACGCCCCCTGATTACTGACAAAGATAATTCCAATGGACTGGTAATGGTCATTCGCAATTACTATTGGCTGAACTCGGCAAGGCGTGTCCCTGATATCGACCTGCTCCACACCCCTGGTTCAAACAGGAGAGCAATTTTCACTGTTTGACCTTGAGCTTTGACCTATGACCTTGACATACAATCATAGGCTAGACAAGGTCAAGGTCGACCCTCATGCCAAAAATCTAGGTCAAAGGTCAAACGGTTCAAACAGGAGAGTGCCCACAGACAAATGGACAGACGCTACCAAACATATTATCTCCCCTGCTACACGGTCAATAATAAGCCAATAACTTTCATGCAGGGGACATTCATCTCTGTTTCCAGGTATGTAAAAGTTATTAAAATCTGTCAAGACTTTCCACAGATATGGTCACAAATGTGCTCCACCTGTATTTTTATGAACACAATATATGGCATAACGTGTGCTGCTTGATCCCAGTAGTTATCTTCTGTAACTGTCAGAAAAAGAAAACGATGAAGAACCAACTAACCAAGGTATACCTCAAAAATAGTCAGTAAGACAGCAGTGATGGTAAAGATGGTGGTTTGCAATATAATTTAGCGTATTGTTAACGTACAGGTTCCAGTGCCGGAGCGGGCAGTGGCGACTTTCATGTATATCGTGGCGTTCGAAGACGTGAAAATGCGCGGCAGAAATATCTGAATCAGAAATACAAAAAGGTGCCCAGTCACAGCCTTTGTACTTTTCAGCTCGTGTGTAATTTTCAAACTTGGTTGCAAACTCGTGACTTTACCAAGCGACTGCACATACCTTTGTCGCATGGTGCTTGCTGCTGTTTAGGTGACTGCTAATAGTACTGATGGTACTGTCTACTTGTGGTTATGGCAAACCACCATTGTTTCTTCAGCCAATTTTCTGATGTTCATATATGGTCGTCTTTTGATAATGTTATTCAGTTGAATATGAGTGCATCATTCTGCTGCGACCGAATACGCATTTCCCTAGTAAGAGCAGTAGTAATAGTAGTGTGATTTTGTCATTTGTTTCAATGTTGTTGTTTGAGATACAAGCTCCAGCTGTGATTTGCTCAACCAGTGGATTGGCTGCTTGATAACAGGACGAATTGGATGAAGAGTTTCAGAAGCGATTGGTTGAACACAAAGAAGCCGCTGTCACGCGAACTGAGAAGAAAAGAGCAAAACGGTTAGTGTTATTATTATTATTATTATTATTATTATTATTAAGCACATTTATAGAGCACACTTTTGCAGGATGCCACAAATGCGCTGTTGGTGTTGGCACAGGCTGTCATAGGAAGATGAATTTGCTGGAGAACTGGTTTTACTTACTAGCTCAACCAAAATACGTGGAACGATTTAGTGTAGTAAATTTCTTTTTTTTTTCATTGTAGGCATTATGAGTTGTAAAAGTGTTCTAATTAAGTTTTTAGTGAAATATCTGAATTATTAATAGCCATTGCTTAGTTTTGTGGTGAAAATGGTAATAAGTTTAAATTCAGCCTTGAGGGTAGACTGTCCTTAAGAACGAAATTTTGGCCATGGCCTCATGATATTGCCTTGATTTTAACTTCTGGTATTGGCCTTGAGGGTTAGGCCTCATGTAATGTCACTGCTTAAAATAATTTGCATTTGAGTTTAGAAATTATTAAGAAATATTATTATGATACAACAACCAATGGCATTTGAGTGAACAAATTTGTATAACTGTATTGTGTCATTTTTTACTAAGAAGCATTTCTCATTGTATATGTTGCAGCATTTTGTTTAAAATATACCGATGTATATAACTTCTACTTACATAATTTCTAGCACCCGTATTAGGAGGTAACTCCATCCATACATTGCACATTTTGTGATCTGACCAAGGTCGGTCAGTAGTAAGTAAAGTAAGTATCCGGATATAGCAGTTCGCAACAAGCCTCACCGCTATGGGAACTCACGTGCCATATGGGATCACAGTGTTACCTGCCACCCGGCAGAGGTGACATTCCCGCCTTTACCCCAGCCAATTAAGCCTGATACTTGATTTAGTGACCCAAGAGGGATGCAAGGCTGAGTTGACCTAGTTGGCTTGGTTACAGTGGCCCATCAAGATCCTTGGACTGCAGCCTTCAGTATGGATCTCTCTGTCAACCTGTCTACATTACTGCATCTAGAAAAGTAGTTGCAGATCACCTGTCGCTTGTTCAAATACTGAGCGGGGTACAGGCAACTAACGTTCATCACCGAAATATTTGAACTGTTAATGAAAAGCTGTGTAAAGTTTTGATATTTGCAAATTTTCCATGTGCAACTGCATGTTCTCTTGAAAAAATGAACTTGACGGTTTAAAGCTGTATCTGTTGAAACTTGAATCACATCAGTTGTTTCAATAAATCTGCAGGATATGTTGTGTGAATACTTACATACAGAGTTTTAAAGAAAGTTTGGCTCAAATGTTATGCTACTATTGTGGAAATAGATGATTATTTCTGGGGGATTATCTTTACTGGCACACCCTGTAGAGTTGCATTCTGTGCTGATGCAGTTTAAAGAAGAAGCAGAAAGGAAAAGAAGCAAAAAAGAAAAAGGTTGTGAAAAAACCAGTTGCAAATGATGATGGTATAAAGCACATTCTTCTTGTAATTTAATTTAATTTGTAATTTCAATTAATTTGATCTAGAGTTTTTTTTATTTGTGATATATTTAATGATTATTATATTAAAGGTGATAATTTTTCTCTAGTAGTTACTGCGAGGTGGCAAGAGGCTGCTCTGTATGATGTACTGGTCTGTCATCCATCACCAGATTTATAACTGTGAGGGTTGCAATCCCTGGCTACATCTTGTTGCTTGTTTGATGATATGTTTGTGGTTACTTATAATACTTGAGAATTGAGGCTGTCCTGTCAATATGCATACCTATGCCAGCAGCACTTTTGATAATCATGTGACCTTCACCTTCTGACCTCGGGGTCAATGCATGCCAAACAACTGTGTCTACAAAGTTTGATGTCAATAGCTCAAGCTGTTTTCTTTTTAGAGCATGGATGCACAGACAGACAGACAAAGTAACAGACACTACTGATCATCCTACCCACGGCTCTGCTACTGACTGCATGGATAAATACACCATTATAACATCCAGCAACAGACATAATATGGATGGACATAATTGCATTCTACATAGCTGTTACTCGGACACGTGAAGTCATTAAGTGAATGTTATTGTAACTTTGTGCATGCTGTGTGCTACTGGGGGTACTTCCGAGCTGCTATTGCTATATTTGAATTACAAATGAATGGTCAGATATAGTAACAAATAAAATTATAGTAGATCAATCATTGTAATTAGCTTTGCATATGGCATATGCTATATTTTTAGTGTGACATGCTATTAGCATGTTTGTAATATTTATGGATTTCGGTCTCAGTACATCAAATTGTAGTAGAAGTCAGCACGTGAAACGATAAGTCTTGTCTACCAGGGTGTCTACAACTCCTGGAAATACTGGAAATTTCCTGGAATTTTGTTGATGCTCCTGGAAAAATTTATAACCAGCAGTGTAATTTTTGTATACTCAGGCGTCCAGTAATAGATGATTTTCCACTGACGTGGAAATACCATGCATAAGACATGACTGTACCGGAGTCATCACGTGAACGACAAGCCGATCGGGCTAAATTAGTCAGACAGAAATGCAAGAACTTCTTAAGATATCCGAAAACTCATAGTTAATCATAGGAATATTAGGTGATGGAACTGTTTCGCGTTTTATTAAAAAAATCACAATAACAACATAAAAATTTTTAGTCTAGCCAAGCGTTGCTAGCGTAAATACTCGGCTTAGCAACCATTGTGTTTAACATTATGGATTTATTAATTAATAACTATCAACAGTGGAAACATGCTATTTTCATTTTGAACATAAAAGTGACCTGTTAATAACAAAATTAAATAGTTTCACAATGTAGGTATATCTCGATAGCTGCCATCGGCCTTTGGCCTATCGACTTTGTTTATATTTGTACCGGCTACCGCATGCCATAGAATATGTATGTAGTATCTGTGGAAATAAGTCTATTGTCAGCTAAAACTGAAAACATGGGAAGTGCTTGGTAAACAGGATCACTATGATTTCAGGGGTCAGCAGGTCAAACCCTGCCCAGGAATTGTCAGCTAAAGCTATTATAATATGTCAGCCACTGTACCACATCTGTTACGTCTTTAAACCTAACCCAAATTACTGTGACTTGATCGTTTGATGCAGTTTTATTCGTAGTGTTGTACATAACTGAATGTGCATATGTTTGTTACATGGGTCCTGGAAATTTGTTAGGCTGGATTTGTGGACACCCTGGTCTACATGCATGTCAAAGCCAAACTGGATCGTAGTATTTTGTGATCCCGAATATTACTGAAGAAGACCAGTAGGGTATAGGAAAATGTTGAATTTTACACTTCAGCTGTAATACTCTCTGCGTCCAATCAATCAATCAGTCAAAATTTATTTTCTCAGCAATAACAAAATATTACAATGTATTGCTGCTAGCGCTCAAAGGCTGCCAGAGAAGCTCATTAGACTGGCTGCCTAAACAAACAAAAGAACACAGATATGAATACAAATAGGAAGGGGGAAGAGACGGGGGGGGACAAACAACTTTTTAAGTAGTTGAAATGTTCGCTGGCAGTGTTTGTCAATTTCCCCGTACTGAAGGAGCTAGGTCTTCTGCAATGAGTGTCACCAAACTTCCACCCTGAAAATCTACTTCAGATAAACACATCCACAGATGCGAGGCAAGAGATATAAATGAACAGTGGGAAAGAGAGATGGGACAACCTGGTCTGTTTGAACTCCCAGCCTAGATAGATTTGAAAAAGTTGAAAAAACCACATATCTTTATTGGTTACTAAGGGTCGTTGGCAGTCGCATTTCAATAGACGTTTCTGTTATTATTCTGAACAGACTGAATCACTGTCGACGTTGTTCTGTTAGGAGATGAGAAAAATGACGAGTCGGAATGTGATGAAGACAACAGTGATGCTGATGCTGATGATGTCAATTGTGACAGTAATGTGGCAGTCCATGCCGACACTGAAACTGCCGACACGGCTGTAGCTAACAATGACGATGTCTCCAATGTCACCAGACGTACTCCGCAGACTGACAGTGATTCAGACAGTGACAGCTGATAACATAACTTAACTGTTCTTTTCGGCTAGCCTACCATTACTGTTAAAGCATTGATGCCAGTTATTATTCTGCTCCAGCGGTACCGAGGTGCGGGATATGATGATTAGTTGCATCTGTCTGTCGGTGTGTCCGCACTATAGAAGGAAAACGGCTTTAGCTATCAACACCAAACTTAGTAGATGTATAGTGCATAGCACCAATAACAACCGTAATAACTTAATTATTATGGTTATTAACTCTGTCTACCAGGGATACAAAAGTAGCATTTTCCAGGAGCTGACAGGGCATGGCTGGTAGATGCTTGATATGTCAACATGGTAGTCACGTGACTGGTGTACTGAAGCCTACTGCAGTCAGAATCTGGTAGATGTCTGGTATACCAGGTCTGAGGTCGCATAAATTATTCCATATAAGGAAAGTATGGGGCGTGGCGTGAAAACGCAAACAACTAACAGTCACTCCCAGTTAGGTCCTGATAAGACTTCTGAAAACGGACCTAAAGCTATTTTTGCGGCAGTTATTCTATGAATTTTGGTCTTTATTAAAATCTGTATAAACATTTTCATTCACCTGAATTGTAGTCAGTGCACCAAGAATGACAGTGCATTGATGCTGTCTGTTTGATACAGCCAGTTCTGATTTAGCACTGGCAACAGTAAATGACTGTCTGTAAACTAATATGCATTCTTTTTAAAATGTTTAAATGTGCATGTCCGTGGTCAAGTTATAATACAAACTTGATGCAGGTTAAGTGTATCTGTCATATTTTTAGTCGCGCCTCTCGCATGCTGCGAGGCGAGACCAAACCAGTCTGGATGCCGTGTGTGTGTCACGTGTGTCTGTGTGTGGAAATTTTTTTTCCGACCAACCCCTATCTCCAAGCTGGTTAGACCAATCTCAATGAAATTTGGCACAATGGGCGGTCTTAGGGATAGCATCCCCTAAAAATTTTTGGTGAACTTTGGCCCACTTTTTTGGGGGAGCACAACTCCCCCCACCTCCCCACCCCACTCAGAGGTGCGACAATATACCGCTAGGTTTTCTAGTTTATTGAGAAGCATCTTACTATATTGCAGATGATGTCTGTTATTAACATACAAATACAGCAGAGTTTATACTGTTGTCGGCTGGGTCAGTGTTGAACAGTTTGTTAGGCCAGTTTAACATATTGTTGGCTACAGACCTTCATGGCAACAGAAATTTGTCCACCCATCTTTGCACTGCAGATTTCATTTCCATCCCACCAATGCCGAAAAAATGTATTTCATTTCATGTATTTCCATTCCACATCCACAAGTACCACACTTAGATGATGATGATGATGATGTTAAATCCCAGATATAACCTTTAAATTGTTGAGCACTTAACCGCTTATTTAGCAAACTTCAGGACATAATATTTACAGCCGGGTTTTAAACCTTACAATTGAGGGCTTGGGTTTAACTATTTGTACAGGGTTTTAGAATTGATACTAGTCTAGACCATATTGAAGCGATTGGCTTTCACTTATTTCTTGTTCTTCTGATATGCACGTGAAAGACATTGCTGAAAAAAAAACACAATCCTCAAAAGCTGTCAAGCAAAACTACAACATTAAGTTACTTGTAAAACATTTCTAAGGTTTATAGCAAATGTCAGTAAAATGTTTCATAACAATAAAAATATCTATCAACAGTAAGTTAACTTCTGCAATAACTTTACAGATAATAATGAATACAGTAATTTGATGGTACTGTGTACTTAAAACAGGAAATGAACATCCTTTTGCATGTTGGCAACTTAGCACTAAAAACAGGTCACTGGTCAGTATGAATTAAACAGTTGCCACTATACTATTGCCCATAACTTCGCCAAAGTGCTGACCGATTTTATTTTCAAAATTCTTTCCCCATTGAATGAGCTAAAACAGTAATAAAGTCACTAATACAGATCCTACCACACTATAACATATAACAGATGATAACATTTTCACTCGCAGTTGCCAGTCAAGGTGGGTTTTTGTACTAATCTACAGTATATGCACAATAATAGCAGTGCAATAAACTCAGTGGACAATGAACTGAATTGCGTCGTCTCAAAAATGACATTTTGGATTGCTATAACTTTGACACACATCAACTTTTGTCATAATTTTTATCAGAAATGCTGCTGCTAACGTAAGTAATCAACGACTTATTTTCTCACCTCATATATTTAGTGCAAGTGCTGTTAAACTCCAACCGACCATATAACTAGTGCTCATGCGCTACCTAAGGAAACATAAAACCCAGAAATCGCATCTTTTCACTAAAATGCTGTATGTTGCTTTGTCAACATATGCACAAAACACATTTTAATTTCACTTGGTCACAGTGGCTCATTGGATCAACCCTTTATTTGTCAACCGTATGCAGCAAACAAAACCTAGGAAGGCTGCAAAGCATGCTAATTCTTCTACCACATGCTCATTTACCAACTTTGTCATAATGTCAGCAAATTTGTCAAAAATGAGTATTTCTTTGTTCAGCCTGGATTGAAAACTTTAAAAAAGAATAGTATTATATGGATATGTTACTATTTCACTTTCAGTAAATTTTAGCTGTTACCAAACATGTTGAGGATGACACTTCTTGCAGTACACTGCACCGACACAATGTAGTGCCAGGCTAGCAAAAATAGGTGTTTTAATTTTTAAAAACCTAAAATCTCTAGCTAGAGAAGTCCAAAAATTAGGTCTTTGTGTTTATTTTTTTTTAAATTAAAAAAATAAAGTGGTTTTGCAAGTTAGTTTGACTAAATCAGCAATTTTGTCATGTTCTGAACCTTGTACGGTACCCAGTCCCTACTCTCACTTAGTCTCTAGTATACTTAAAAGTGCTTGAAAAAAATTTAAAATACCCCAAAACGTAAAATTTTCTTTAAAACCTAGGTTTTCCATCCATGTTATTAATTGCAAATCAACAACCCTACGGCGGAATCAACTGCAACATAGCAGTAATACAGAAAATATATCACTATTTGAATCCTTACACTCTTTAACATTTCTGCCAACAACAATCAAAATCAGACGATGTACAGCTATAGCAAGCCAATTATGTGTCGTTTTTGGAGACTGTGTACTGTTACTTTCAGTTTTGTTTCATCAGCCTTTTATCCAGAATTACTGTATGACTGACTACTGGCCAGGTCTCCAGAAGGATAACCTTGTGGGATAATTTGAACAGATTTTACAAGCAAGAGTACTGTGTATTTGGCTGAGACTGAACTGCATCTTGATCACTGTCTGACCAGTCGGAGTCATCAAGTTTGTATGATGCTTTCCCGACGCAAGAATTACTGTTATCTTTATTGTCGGTATCTTGGTGTCTTTTTTGGTCAGCGCTGTGAATGGTGACGTTCGGTGGTGTATCATTTGCTGACTCTTCAGTTGACGACCAGCTGTCCAATGCATTTGGATCCTCGTCAACTTTAGGTCTATGTGGTATTCTTCTGGCATGTGCTGTTGATGCTTTGGTCTTGCGTGAGCCTTTCCTGTGCTTTTCCGCATCACTGCTCGAAGAGCCATCCTTGAGTGCATGAGACCGATGCTTTGGACTGAAGCGTGATTTTTTGCGAACATTTCTTTGTGGTGCAACTTCCGAGCTGGCATTGTCAGAGGAGTCCCAATCAGGTGGTGCTGTTATATCCTCAGCTACTGCTGTTGGCATGACTCCAGAGTCTCTCCTCATCCACTTCTTGGCGGTGCTGTGTGAACCTTTGCTGTGCATTTCCTCGGCGCTGCTGGATGAACCATCTGTGACGGAAATAGACCGCTGCTTTGGACTGTCATACTGTTTCCTGAGAATGTTACTCTGCAGTACAACTTCAGAGCTGGCGTTATCAGATGACTCCAATTCTAGCAGTGTTGTTATATCCTCAGAAAGTGCTCTTGGCACTCTTAATGGCTTAGCAATTTTACCAACTCGCTGTAATCCGGAATCTTTCCTGGGGGTCTTTTCAGTGGCTACAGCCGGTGTCCAGGAGTCAGGCACATCAATTGATGGTTCTGAGGTGTGCATTATGGCTTCGTTTGACAGATTCTGCCGGCGAGTTATAACTTCGTGGTCATCTGACTGGATTTTTCTGATCCCAGTTCCATCATGATTTGTCATCGCACTCTGCGCGGTTTCCACAGCTTTTGCCTCTTCGGCATCATAAGTGCTGGTAGTAATGTTAACACTCTCAATCCTTTCTGCCAGTATCTCGGCTTTATTGGAAGGGTCTGCATCATACATCAGCAGTTGATTCTGACTGTCAGTGTTTATTGATAAAACTGGATCCTTCACAACAGTTGAGGACATGTTTTGATGGGAGCCTGAATGCCAGTGTAATTGCTGACTGCTCATAGCTGATTCGTAGTCGGAGAGTTGGTCATCAATGCTTGGCTGATAGGAAGGTACAGTACTTGTCGAACTTTCTGGTGCTAACAATCCAGACTGGCATGGTAGCTTCTTCTTGTATTTGAACAACTTAAGAATCCTTTCCTGTCTGCACCTGCGAATCAGTTTCGTGGTGCTTTCCACGGACTTATCACTGGTTGGAAATCGTGACTTTTGACATGGTGTTATGTTGTCAGTGAGTTGTTGATCCCGTGTCTCGCTGTGCACTTGATTGTCTTTGTTATCGTCAACTGTTTGACTTGTTGACTGTTGCTGACATTTCTTTTTTGCTGGCTTTACCAGCTCATTAAGTACTGGAATAATGGAATCTACCATACTGTCGTCATTCAACTGCTCATTCGTAGACTTTGTCACAGTCTCCTGACATGGTTTTGTTTGTGTTGCAATAGGCATAGGCCTATCTGGTTTCATTGTCTGAGGTGCCTGTGATTTCTCTGTGTCAGGGCAGACACGCCTGTTTGTGTCATTTCTCGGCGAGTACGATTCATAGCTCGGTTCATCCTCTTCTGCTTCACCTGTACCAAGTAAGTCTGACGATTGACGACATTTTCCTCCGTAAGTAGGCATAGCTACCCGCTGATCAGCTTTCTGGACAAGAGACTCGTTGGCTGAGAGACAAGGTTCTTTAGGTGTTTGCTTGGTCCTGGTAGTTTCATACTGTCCACATGGCAACGGAGCTGTACAAGGATCTATCATGCTTGACAAACATGGATCAAGCAGCTCTTCATCTTCATTATGATCTTGCTTTATATCCAACTGATTTTCCTCTTTGTCAGTAAAACTTTCCAGCTCTATTGCAGTCTTTTCTGTGCATCTTTTCTGCGTAAAAGATTCTTGCTTCTTGCACGGTTTTTTGCTTTCCTTACTCTGGCCAATTGGAACTGGAACTCTAGCCTCTGTCTTTGGCTGGCATGGTTTTTGTTTGTCAGTGCTGTTTGTCTCGGGAATTTGCATTGGTAAGTTATATTTTTCCGTTTTCTTTTTGCACGGTTTTTTCACTTTTATTACTTCTGGTTCATCTATTTTTGAACACTCTTTCACTACAGTTTTCTTGGTTTTGATTTTTTCCTTTAATTGCTCTTGTGCCATTACATTATCAGAATGCATGTCTACATTATTACTGCATGGACATTTGTCTTCTGGCAGTTTTGCCTTAATTGCTTCACTCATAAAATCATTTTTGGTTTCAGTCTTACTTTCCTGTACCACTGCCATAGGAAGTTCTGTGTTTTTGCACGGTTTTTCAATAATTTTTGTTTCTGAAGTCTTTAGTCTCTCTGCTGGCGTCTTCAGTTCTGTTGGCATTTCTACATCGGCCAACACAGACTTTTGCGTGCATTCCCTTTGCTTGGCTGGAATAGTTTGTTCCCTTGTTAAATTTGATGTGACTGCTGAATCTTTTTGGCTCGCTTTATCTTCATTTCTCTTCACTCTCCGTCTGCACCGTCTTCTGCTCTGACGAGTTTCATCAGCCATGTTTTGCGTGTGTGGAATAATTGGTACCAACTTAGTCCTTGTCTTATCACAAGGTTTTTCTCTTCTGTGCTTGTCTGATATTTTAAGTGGAACAGCGTCAGACTTTGATAGCTTTTCTGAATCTGATACAGCTGTTATCTGTTTACACTTCTTATATTTCTCGGCCTGCTCTCTGTTCTGTACAGAATGAATCTCGGGAGAATGTCCCACTACTTTTTCATCCTTTGAACCACTGAACTGCGTGTTCCTGAGGTCATCTGTCTCGGGCCTGTTTTTGCATCTTTTTTCTTCACTCGGATCACGTGATTCAGCCATCTCAGGGGGTTGTTTTCCCACGTCCATGGAATCTTTGCACGGTGTTATTACATGAGTACGTTGCGCGCATGGTTTTTCTTTAGGTGACAGTTCTTTTTCGGCACATATAGAATGTGCTTCTCTGGTAGTGTGAGGTGGAGGTCTGGTCTTGGGCACATCTAGCTCTCTACATGGCTTGACCACAACTGAGTCGATTCTGTCTCGAGATAAACAGGGTATAATCCGTTCATAAGGTCTTCCTTCCTCAGTTCTTTGTTGGTTACATGGCACAAACTTCATGACTGCATCAGGAGAAGCTGTGTGGAGATCTGCTTGGGTTGAACCTGCTGTGTTGACATTTCTGCAAGGTGGCTTCTTCTCTGAACATGGCTTCGCTCTGAAGTCATTTGGTGAAATCCGAGTACTTTCAGTTAACTTTGACATTTTGGCTTCTGTACTGGGGCATGGTTTACACAATAAAACAGTACCAACCTTAACAGGGGATGGTGCCGGAGATTTCTTGAGTTTTGCTTTACTTGGTTTATACACTGTTGACCTGGACGGTTTTCTTGTCGGCAGTTGGTAGCAGGGAGACACAGGACGAGGCGCCTGTTTGCAGTCAGTTTCAAAAGATCTCTGTCTTTTAAATGATGGTCTCTCATCTCTCCTGGTCTCTGTCGGGTAGCATTTTCTCGCCACTGTGGGAGATCTGTTGCCTCTGCACGGCTCTGTTCTCCGCTTCTTGCACTGTTCCGTGTCAACTGCTGGAGATTTTCTCTTTTTGACGCACGGCGTGCGACTACCAGGTATGAGCGTTACACGACCACGAGGTCGACGCGGTGGACGCCTGGTGGGCGTGGCAGGCCTGACGTCCCTGCATGGAAGCTCGTCTGGGGAAACCCATTTCTGCCAGTATCGAACAGACGGAGCTGTTCCACCACCAGGTGTTGACCGCAAGGACATGGTTGGACTTTCATCCTGTGCGCTGTGGTTCATCGTGCCACTGTTCTCGATTCGGTTTACGTGCTCGTCAATCACCTTGTAGACGAAGTGGTACTGATCCTGAACACATCAATATTCCATATCGTCATCATTTATTTCCAGACATCGTATCACTTCGTCCTCCTTTCCCCTCCCATTGTTTCCCCTTCCCTTTTGAGTAGGCCTAAATATTCTTTTTGTTCCGTGCCATGTGTGCAAAAGTGACGTCATCCACAAGCCGAAGTACATCGCAACACCGTCCAAAGACGACCAAACCATGACCGTAAGCAACATGCGCAGACAATTTGGAGAAGTTTGGACATGCCGATACACAGTCAAACATGCAGACAGACTCCCTTAGGCTCACTGCACACCACTACCGAAGGCAAATTAACAACAGTATCACATTATGCACAGGTGTGATACAGACAATTTTCTCGCAGAAATAAAATCTAATTTGCACTTTAAAAAGGCGATGTTCCAGCAGGCAATTAGGGTTGCCACCCATCCCATTTTTGACGGGACGTCCCGTTTTTCAGCCAATTTGTCCCGCGTCCCGTAGGACTAGCAAACGGGACGGCAAATGTCCCATTTTCTGATCTCATGGAGAGGCTCACTATGAGATCAGAAAATGGGTCATTTGCCGAGGTGAGGTCTAGGTACAGGTAGGTTGCAAGGTTGGTTTAAAGTGGTTCAGTGCACTCTAGTGTTTCAGTTTCAATCGTGACGGATAAGAAAATCATATTATAACAGTATATGCATATTAACAGGTCATGTAGTGGCAATTTAATATGCAAAATTATAGTGAAATTGTAGCATAAAATTCAGTGACATATCTGTCACC
>Ga0209782_1000724_pt1 | contig 15334 bp, 9 predicted proteins | sample WorMetmaBAHAMAS1_FD_187390 | JGI IMG/M metagenome (GOLD analysis project Ga0209782, IMG submission 187390) | Marine gutless worms symbiont microbial communities from Max Planck institute for Marine Microbiology, Germany - Inanidrilus... | ecosystem: Host-associated > Annelida > Digestive system >...
TGGTTGCCCAACAGCCTGGGAAGGCTAATATGCATCGTTGTACTAAATTTCACCAAAATTGGCCAAACGGTTGCTGATATATAGCATTTAACAATTTTCAAAATGGCGGCAGTCCGCCATCTTGGACTTTTTAAATTTTGATCTTTTGAACAGCTGGTAAGCTCTAGGGGACTAATATATGTCATCGTGCAAAATTTCATCATAATCGACCAAACGGTTTGGAGATATCGCAATTTTTTGATTTTCAAGATGGCCACCGTCAGCCATCTTGGATTTTGAAATTTTGAAATTTTTGGTCGACCGTCAGATTGGGAGGCCTGATATGCATCGCCATACAAAATTTCACCAAAATTGGTCAAACAGTTGCTGAGATATCGCATTTAACGATTTTCAAAATGGCGGCCATCCGCCGTCTTGGATTTTTAAAAGTTTGTTTTTTTTTGCACAGCTGGCAAGCTCTGGAGGACTAATGTGTGCCATAACGCAAAATTAAACTTTGACCTCGAGTGACCTCTAACCCTCAAATCACCCAAATTTCTGCATTTTTCGTCGCCTTTCATATCTTTGTAGTGGGTGAACGTATAGATTTCAAATTTGTTACACTAATTGATCGTAGCTAGTCCCAGCCCACTAATAACAACTCGTCCCGACAAAGCGATGGTTACGGTCACGTGAGCCAGTTAAAATTTTACTCCCCCTAAACTATCTCCAGAATGGCTAAAGCTAGAGACTTAAAAGTTTGTACACTGGTTCGCCATATGATGTTTTAGCCGATAGAAAGTCGACAATTAAAAATAAAGAAAAAAGATTGGCAAGTTTGCCGAGCGGGCTAAATAATTTGCTACAACCGACTGACCAAATACAATATAGCAATTCTTATCGACCGCGTAGAAGGGGCGATAATACGTTTGGTAGCGTCCGTGTGTGTGTGTGTGTGTGTGTGTGTGTGTGTCCGTCCGTTTGTCTGTGGGCACTCTCCTGTTTGAACCGTTTCACTTTTGACCTTGATTTTTGGCATGAGGGTCGATCTTGACCTTGGTAAGTGTTTTTCACAATTATTCGCTAGGGGTCGACACTACGGCGCTGAGCGGGCTATACGCTAGGCTTTGACGTCAAAATATATTTTGATTGATTGATTGATTGCCATGCATTTCTACTTTACATTGAGCAAAGTTATCCCACGATCTACTGGATCGATTTTCACGATTTTTTTTCCACCAAATGGAAGGTGTTTGCGTGAATGTTGTCAATCCGGAGCAGTTTTTCTGATTCCTCAAGGGACGTTGCCATGGCAACCAATTTTGGGCAATATTGGCGAAATGACCTTCATTCAGCACCATAGCATTTTAAAATGGATTGGAATATCGCAATATGGATAAGCAGCTTTGTAGCGCTAATGATCCTGCTACATATTGTACAAACATGGTGAACTTTGATTCTGTAACGCCAGATATTGAGGTGAGATAAATTTGTACTTGTGAAACGATAACGCCAAACGCGGCCTATTTCACCAAATATCTCAACAACTACTGAACCGATCTTCACCAACGTTTCAGCTTTGATAGACGTATGTATGTGGATTATATAGCTGACATAAGTTTTGCGATAGTCCAAGGGACGTTGCTATGGTAACCAATTAATTTTGAATTTTTTCGCAGACGTCAAAATTTACTGTCTTCACTCTTTGCTCTCGTGTTCTGCAATGAAACGCACCATCACCTAGCTCCACTAATTGCTCTTCATCATGTAAAAAGATGGCGAAAATCGGTTCAGTAGTTTTTAAGATAAAGTGGGGTAGAAAATAAAAATTGTGTTGCGACTCTGCAAAATTTGATGATTTTCGTTCATTTGGCATACTTGTGTAGGAGCCAACGGCTCTGAAATCACTAGATTTAGTAAAAAGGTTCTTCACTATCACATGCATGGTTTCCTCTAACAAAATCTAAAAGTCTAAAAAATCAAATTCTAGTTTAAGAATTAAAATGGGTCATTCGATAAGTTCGTTACCGGAAATGACTCACATCTCCACACTTAGGTTCAAATTCTGGTAAAGAGCAGATAATTTTGTTTTGTCGATTTCGTAATAAGTCAGTAAATTTTGGTTGAAAATGAACTAAAATCTTCCAAAAAATAGTACTATGAACTTTTGCTTGAATCATACTCGATTTGGCATGACCTAGGCCTACTCAAACATCTACAACAGAGACAGTTTTGCTTGAAGGTTTCGCCCAGGGACAGGTGGCCGAAGATGTGGGTCTTACTACGCCTGAGTTAGTTGCTGGGCCACAGGATTCTACTGGTGCTTGGATTGGGGGCTACCCTGAGGGCTCCCAGGCCGGTCCTGTCCCGGTGTCCACTTCCGGATTAGGTTCAGGTCCCACGCTGGCCAACGTTGCCTTTCCGGATTCGATATTATCAAGAGAATTTGCGCCTGACCTTCGTGCTGAAGACGAACGAGACAGGGACATGGAAATAAGGGAAGAAGGCTTGAGCTACAAACAAGCCCACCTCAGCAAATGCCTCCCACTGGTATCTCTACATCAGGAGTGTCTACAGTACCTGTCACTGACTTTCCTCTGGGCAGCAGTGCCCTGGACACCAGTGCTGCTGGACCCAAACAAGACACCACACAACAAACGGAAACCGGGAAACCTTCACTTGCATTCTGAAACTGATTGGAATATTACAATTTTGATTTCAGCAGGTTAATCGGCAATCACTTCTATACATTTTGTGAAAATTTGGTGAGATTTGAATCAGTGACCACAGAGTTTTAGGCGAAAGTAGTTGTACTGCCGGAGTGCATAATTGTTACCTTGCTTAGTTCACCTATGTTCGCTATGAGGTGGAGCTGTTTGTCACTCAGATGAGTAGGGATAAACTGCCGCTTTTGGACCACTTCCACTTCGGGTCACGTGACCGCCGCCATTTTGTTTTAGAGATGTTCTAATTTTTTAAATAAAATTTAAAAATATTAGTGATGGGCAAGCTACGGTATTTTGACGGTATTTTACGATATTTTTCCAAGGCAAATATGCCGTTACGTAAGACGGTACGGTATTTTTTGATGGTATATCGCGATATATCACGGTATAGCGCGGTATTTTGACGATATCTAGGGTTATTCACGGAACAGTGGAAGTAAAATTATTTTTATTAATATATCTATGGTTTTAATTATGCAAATATATTGATATCTATGGTCTAATGACGTCACACAATAAGTAAGTAAGAGAAAGTTGTTATTTCACGGCATAGATAGTTTAAGTGTTAGTAAGCCTAGACCTAGGGTTAGGGTTAAACTTGTCTAAGCCTAGGCTTAGGCTAGGCTAGCCCTAGGTTATTGTTTTTAGCGGCCTACTATGGTGCTGCTATCGTTGTCTATTAAAGTTGACTATTCGTGGGAGTTTCCGAAAGGTTCAGGATTTTGTGAATGACTTTTATCGTTTCCCTCCATCCAATATTGGTCCGATATTGGCTCAATATTATTATCTCGCAACCAATCAGAATGAAGGCAACATTAAGTCTTACTAAAAGGTCTAAAGTAAATCTGAGAAACGTATATTGCGTAAGCTACTTCTACGAATAGACCTATTCATTAGGTTACGTAAACGTTAGACTAAGTGGAGTTTTTCAAAGTGAATATATGGTTACATTTGGAAACGATAAACGCAAAAATGATCCAATATTGTTGTCGCAATATTGGCAATAAGCCTAGTATAACTCGTTAACATTCCAAATAAATGTAGGAGGTCTGTTTCGTAACATTGTATGGATGGTTTTAAGCTGTAGGCTTAGTTTCAAGCTAGCCTAGTAATGCAGCACGCTGCAAAGCCTATATGCCTGCATCATTATCATCGGTAAGCTGTGCCAGTTGAATGTTTGTGGAAGTCTGTTTATGTCAATTCTTTGAAGTTGCTGAACGACCTAGATTTACTAGGATAGCCTAGGGCTATGTTAGCCTAGTAAGCTTAGGTCTATGCTTAATAGACATAGGCTTAGTAGGCCTGGAGCTATGACTAGCATCAACTTCATCATTGTGATGTCATTTCAATACTAGGGTTAGCCTACCCATGAAAATGCTCAATAACGATCCAACATTGTTGTCGCAATATTGGCAATAAGCCTAGTCTATTCATGAAATGTTCAATATTGTTCCTACATCGGTCCGTTATTTGTACAATATTATGCCTATATTTCGTAACTGAGCAATCGTGGTGATTTTTGCGAGTGAGTGACAAAATAATCTCATACGCTATCGTTCTATGAAGTGTTTCTTTCGAGTTATATAGGCCTATGGTATCATGTGTGATGTTGAATCGCGTTGCTTTTTGAAATGTACAAAATTGGCTAGGCCTACTTTAGTATATGACGAGACGATGAGAATAAACAAGAGAGCTGACTATTATAGCAATTTTAAATGCAACCATGCGTTGATTTTAACACTTCAATAAACATGTAATGAAACAAAGTAAACACCTAGCATGTTATTAGTTGTAAGCACCTGATGCCTTATAGTAAACAGATGGACGTGTTACATTTTTCCATGAATTAGGCCTACTCTTAGCTCCAACATCTGATGGTTCGACTTCAAAGAATACCATAAATCATTTTTTTCTGTGTTCATGCGGACTTGCGCAGCCGCGGTGTTTCTTTGAAGTTGTGTAGGCCTACATACGCACACCATGGGATTTTCCCTCGTGCATTGTATCCTAGGCACATTCTTAATGACACTGTCGGTCCGTAGAGGTTAGCTCTGCCTAGCCTAACTAAGCTCATTACAAGTAGTGGTTAGTTTAATGAGCATAGACTTAGATCTGTGATTCTTTGGCAACTTTTTGAGTGCAATTATACATTTGTAATGTTATTATATTTCACTATATTATTTCTATTGCTTTATTAAATGGTTGATTATATTGCTGCCTACATACCATTTGAAACTAGGGCCTACGATAAATTGGAAATTCACACGGTTGTCACAATGATATGTCTGTAAATAAGTTATATATAATACGTCATCTTTATAAATAGAAAATCATGACAAAACATTTTGATAACTATAAATATGGACTATGATATCATTACTGCATCAGTAGTTCAACTTGACTTTATATCTAACAATTGGTAGCCTATTGTATTTCTTGACATGGAAAATCGTTTACGTTCAATCTATGATCAGTTAAGTGATTTGCTTGAAGAACCGATTGAATACAATATGCAGCGAACTTGATCAAATGCTATATGATTACTCTGAACAGCGTCCAGATACGTGGAATGATCTAAAAGCACAGGAGTTACGGAAGCTGCAGCAGCAGCAGCAGGAGAAATGCAGTTATCAAACATTAGAACAGCTTTATAATAAATGACAGACAGCACTGGAATGTTATCGCGTTGAGTATGAACTAGCTCATGGACCTCAGCTCACTAATGAACTTGCAGAAGATGAAATTGATGTTGTGCTATGTGGAGTGTGTATTCTTTAATTTGTTACAAGAAAAAGCGTTTTCCTGTGAACTTTAGTCGCAGCTTAGATTTAGACGGTAGAATGATAAACTGACGACTAGGCTAAGCTAACATTAATTTGTGTTTCGTGAAGATAATTTATTCTTCACGTACAAATCCAGTGTCACTTCTTTCAATGTCTGTAGGTTACATCGTGAAAATACACTTGCTAAATAGCCATACAACTGCGGTAGTGGCTTTGTAGTACGAACACAACTAGACCAATGTGAGACTTTGAAAGTATTTTGAGGATGGTCTGCGCCGACTGGCACAGCTACAGCTGCTGCTGCCGCGGCTAGCTTCGCGTTTGCGACCTAAAATACGACGTGCTGGAGGCAGCGGTGACGTCGGCAGTGGAAATTCTTTGTGACATCTGGTTTGTTTCGAAGTGACGTCCGTCTACACGCTTCTGACCGACACGGCTTTGAAGTTTTGACAAGGAAGAAAAACGAAGTGTTTGTAATGAATGTAATTATACTTAAGCCTATTTGAATAAGGAAAGTTGATATTTGCTACTAAAATCGTTTTCAATACAAAGCAGAAGATTTGTCTCGATAAATAAATAATTATTAGTCTTAGGGTTTTGCAAGGATTTTAATCGACTAATGAACACAAACTAGGACTAGGCCTAACGCGTGGCTAGTCTTGTGTCTCGTAGTGTCTTTGCGCCACCATTCGAAGATGACACATAGGCCTAGGCCTATAAAGCCTATACTCGCATGCACTGCTAACCACAGCCCACTGAATGATTTATCTAGTCTAGTGGGCAATGACTTAGCATGGCTCTGTGGGCTGGATGTTGCTTTGCGCGAACTATTTGACATGCATTCTATCTGCAAACAGTCTGAATGACTGACAGACTGGCTGACTGACTAATAAGCAGTTGAAGATGGAGTGTGAGTTTGAAGAATTAAATGACGAATTGAAGGCAATTGCTATTGATACTGCACACTTTGGAAATAAAATTGTCAATTTGCAACAATCTTCGTTCGTTCTTGGCGTGAGGAAGGAACTATTGCTGGTCATCAAGGGAGGTGTAGTGAGATTGTCCAGTCCGAATAACTTCGTGACGTTAACGCCCAATTGTTGGATGAAATTAATCGACTACTGGGTGGAGATCAACAAAGAAAAGAAAGCATTCATTCACATGTCTCGGTCGGCGTCTTATCGTGCACACATTGGCGATGAATACTACGTGACTATTAACAGTTCTGCACGTGTTGTGGACATAAGTCGATATATGATTCTGTCATATGCGCCATCCTGCGTGCGTGTATATTCTACGGGCGAGGGTGTCTCTCTTCGTTTTGACGAGTGGACTCATCTCTCAGCATTGATACCATCTATCCACGAACATCATCCGGAACTAAGCATAGGATTAGGCCAAGCTTAGTCTAACTTACTCTACAGACGACTTACAATTAGGCTATTGGTTACGTTTACGTTGATTTTCAATGGAAGTTAATCACATATATTGTGATGTTAATAATATTTTCGCGACAAAAACGTATTGTGTATGTTTTTCTTCAAACTGCTTTGAAGGAAGTTGCGAGTTAATACCCTAGGCCTAGGCTTATGAGGGCATTAACACGCAACTTAGAAGCCTCAAGTTAGTCAGTGCATCATACGTCAGCTGCCCAAACTGGACATGCCCGGACATGTTCGAGATGCTGACGCATGTTGCAATGATGAACTTGAGACTAGGCATAGGCTAGCCTAGTAAGCCTATACTTAGATTAGGCTATGCCTAGTAACCATAAGCTTAGGTTAGCTTAGCCCTTAGCCCAGCAAGTTGGCCTCAACGCCTACCGACCGTTTTCTCTGCTTACCGTATGACGGTACATAAGGTAACAGGCCTCACACAAAATATGGCCATGTTCGGTAGGGAGGTGATGCTTCTGTCTTCTTTGATTGTAAAGCCCCCCGAAGAACCAGTCACTTCGTCAGTACCATTTGTCGTGGATTTGCGCGATGCCATTTGTAATGCGCATGATAGAGTATGATTAGCAACCAAAAAGGCCACTAGGGTACAGCGTAAGTACTACGATGAGAAATCCCGTAGGACCACTTTCCGCGAAGGCCAACTGGTCTGGCTATTTTGGCCACAAACGCCCATTTGTCAAAAGTTCAAAAAGCTTCGCAAAGTTTGGACGGGACCGTGTAAGATTGAAGAGTTTTGCAGTCCTCTAGTGGTGAAGATCAGACATGTGAACAAAAGGACTCGTCAAACAGTCCATATTGACAGATTAATTCCATGTCTGACTCCACAAGCACTAGATGAGCCTGAGGAGATTTGTTTGGGGATGGGGAGCACCCATCCACTGTCGAACCGTCTCTTCAGCCCGACGCTCTGCTATAAGAGACCCAGGATTTTGACTCTCAACCGTTAGGTGAAACGCAATTGTCGCAGCGACCTACTCGAACTCGCCGTCTCCCCGACGGCACTTGAACCTTACATTCTAGGTTAGATAGGGGTTACCCTACCAAGTGATGTTGAAAATTTTGGTGTTTGACTTGTAACTTGTTTTCGAATAATAAATTTCGACTTTATCTAATTCCTTCCGTTGTAAAATTTTGCTTGTAGGATATAGCATGTCGGACAAGGCTGGTAGGAAGGAAGGGACGTCGAATGAGGACTCTGATGACCAGTACTGGAGACGTGATTGGCAGTCTTCGGAATCAGAATACTTGTTGCACTACATCCCTTACAAGTCTAAAACCATGTCTATTAATCCAGATCCGCGCAAGTTCCCATTTGCGATCGTTTGCTGTCGTAACATTTACTGCAACACTCTCAGGAGGATACGTATGCATCTTAATGAATGTCCCAATCGGTATCGACCGAGAATTCTATGCAGACACTGTGAAATGACAGTAAACGACTGGCGGGAGATGGTGAAACACTTGAATGTTAAGGGTAGGTTGTATGAGGAACCATGTGATCCGAAGTATAAAGTTGTGCCCTTGCACACACCCACTTTTCCGGAGAAACCCATGCCACCTCAGACACACACTTTGCAAAAATTGGGGAAAGGTGTCAAGTCGGACGCTAAGGTAGGTCAAATGTCCAGAAAGTATAACTCCTGGACCACTTGCGATTCGGTGTCTTTAGACACATTGTGAAGAGAGGCACGTGCCTTACGAAAAGAAAAAGTTTGACGTAGGCGGGCTATGTCCGTTCCTGGTAGCTCCCCCGTAGTACTGTCCCCTAGGGATAGAGACCTTGAAAAAACTGCCATGCGAGCTGCCGACATCCCCGCCCCATCTGTTCGTGCCACATCTGACACCTTGGAAGACGTTGAGCCTGACGACCCTCCACCTGTCAGTATGATCTCTACTTCGTTTATGTTGTCTTCTCTGACACCCACTGTGTCACTTGGTCTTGTTGCAAGTTCGATCGTCGTACCATTTATTTATTTGCCTTCACCTTTGCCTCCACGTCCACTGCTTATCGTTCCGCTGGAACCTGGTTGCGATCTCCGCGAGGAGGAGTTGGCTGAGGAAGTCTTAACGATTGAAGAACTGCAGCAGTACTTTCCTGCACTTCGTAAGGATACAGAGACACTCCCGCTGGACCTTGTCTCTGACACACAAGTTTCACCATCTTCAGTGGTTGTGACATCGATTGACACTGGTGATTGTACACTAGCTACTTCTGTCGAATCTGCTCCTCCATCGTTTTCGAACCCGCTTCTGTTTATATCAGAGCCCGATGAATGTGTTCGCCCCCATCCTCTGTGATCACTCTGCCACTTTTGGCATCCATCCAAGAGGAAACGACAAGCTCGCGGGGAACACCCGATCGGGAAGGGGTCATTAGTTCAACCGAAGAAGTAGAGTCGGACCGTGTAGCTCGTGTAAAAGTCGAGGTGTCTCAAGAGGGAGGGAATGAGATTATCGTTATATCATCTCCCGAACAAGACACTAGGGACGCTCCCTCAGACTTGACTGAGTTACGGACTCAGCTGTCCGAGCTCAGGAGGCTGCGGCGTAGTGATTTGCGCCAGCTCGCCTTCTGGGCGGAGACAGTTGCTAAATTGTGGGAAGAGGTCACGCGACCTCCTACAGCGAGCGAATCCAAATCTTGGGATAAACTCGTGGCTTGTGGGGACTGGACCCCTCACATGTGCTCTGTCAGAGATGCTACTTTTCGGGAGATGGGGAATAGATTCATCGATGTTTACAAGGCGGTGCTTCACTCCCTCCCTGAGAAGTAGGTGTCAGGCTAAATCGTTGTTTCTCTTGAGAACTCTCTGCTGTATCAAATTTTGTGTCAGTAGGGCAGAAGGTTACTTAGCAGGGTTTGTGGTTCCCTAAGTACATAAAACCGTTGAGTGCCTTAGGCAAGCCCGGTTGGGGTCTCCGGATAACCCCGGGTATTGAGATCCCCTGTATCTCATTCTTTATATATACTGTAAATATTTTTGCAATCGTAAATTCGCTTCATTTAAATTTTGTTCGTATTTTTGTGGGGTATTCTACAAAATTTTGTTGTACCAGGTTCGGGGTAAACCTTCTCGTGAAAACCCTTGAGTCCCTTCAGCAAGGCTGTTTGGGGTCAGCACAAACCCCGGCAGCAGTGTTTGGATCTTTCCATCCTGTTTGTCTATCAGGTTCGGGGTAAACCTTCTCTTGAAAACCCTCGAGTCGCTTTGGAAAGGCTGTTAGCGGTCATCACAAACCCTTGGGGTAGTGTCGGATTCTCCGGCCTACTCACCTTCTCAGGTTCAGGGTGAGCCTTCTTTTGAAAACCCTCGAGACCCTTGAGCAAGGCTGTTGGGGGTGAGCATAAACCCTGGTGATGGTGCCCAGCAAAGCTGGCCCATCATATTTCTTAGGTTCGCGGTTAGCCTTCTCGTGAAAACCATCGAGTCCCTTGAGCAAGGCCAGTCAGGGTAGCTGGATAACCCTGGGTATAGAGGCTTCTCCACTAGCCTCATTTTGGGGATATGGGTACAAAATTTATTAAATTTGGGATGAAAATATGGGAAGAATTAAATTTACGATTGCAACTTCATCTGTAAATAGCTTTGTATGTGATATTAACTTTGTGCATACTCAAAGTCGTTGTATGTGACTTTGATAAATTCGTGTTTACGCACGAATTGTCGACTTCGGTTCGGGGTGAGCCTTCTCATGAAAACCCTTGAGACCCTTTGGCAAGGCCGGTTGCAGGGTCCGGATAACTGTGGGTATAAGGGCTTCCCCACTAGCCCTCTGCTTGTAAATAGCATATCGCTTATATAAAAATAACAGCTATTGTTGACTTAACTATGTACGCGACTGCAGCGTACACTTGACATTATACGCGACTTCATGTTACTGTATGTTGTATCCCAAATTTGGGTGTGAACCGAACGTGTCAACACTATAAGCACCTTTCTGTGATAGTTAATGTACGCGACTCAGACTGCGTACACTTTGACGTGTGCGACATTGCATACATTATTACTTTGTGTATAATATTGTTCTAACAGCTGAGATTTGAGAATGAGTACCCCCACTACGTGGGCAGCACAAACACGCTGAGGGAAAGTCTGCCAAATTAATAAGATGATTGAATAACTTTGCACTGCATTCACTTGATATGTTGAATTTGGGATTTTCCCAAAAAGGAGTTGAGGACAGAGGGATATAGTGTTTGTACGCGACTGTACTAGTTTCTTTTTAAGTTTGGGATCGCCCACAGTAGAAGATGCCTACAACAGGCTTGAGAAAATAATCATTTACATGATAACTAGTCACTGTACTTTTACCTTGTCTTTCTTATATAGATATGTAGAATATTGCATGCGTAACACGCCTACAGCGTGTAGACACGTTTGAAAGAATATTAATGTTAATTTCGTCAGAATGAACAAACGTGTCAACCACGGCGTAGAGTCATGTGATTTTCAGTTCTTTTAGTTCCATTATAACACAAAATTTGGGAATCTATTTTGCGCTTAAAATAGTTGGTGTTGCATAATTGCCTGAGTCTCTGAGAACATTTTAGAAATTGCCAAAATTATACAACCTAAATTACAGAGATGCAGAAAGACACTAACTCCAAAATTATCCCCTAAAACACTCCTCTTTGCCAAACTTATAGGTCTATGACATAAAATTCATTGAACAGACAACAGTTTGGACTTATTCTTGCTGGTGACAGAGTAACTGACTGATTGTTCAGAACCAGACATTAGCAAGAGTACAAAATATTAAATTCATAAAATAGCCTAGGATAGAAAGGCACCTATAAAAATCTTATTTCCGCTCACCATACACATTGCACATTGCATTAGGAAAATTGCAGAAGGTCATATTTAGTTCCCCTATTTGAATTGACACCATCCTACCAACTTCAAGTCATAGTACTAATTTAAAGATTACAAATTATACTTTTCGGCATAAAAATAGTCACTAAAAGGGACAAAATTTAGCTTATTAGGAGGAAGGCAGTTTTATAAAAATCTTGAAAACACCAAAATTATAACTTTTTAAAGTCCCACTCAAGGTCACGTCTTGGCCACTCAACGGGCATGGAGTGGGAGGAAAGTGGTTTAAAAACAATAATTTGGAGAACAAAAATAAGCCTTCCGACACATTTTGCGACTAATTAAAAGGACTGCCGAGGTAGACTAGTATTATGAAACTCTCTATATTATTTTACCCCCTTCAAAAGCATCGAATGAGTTGTCCAATTAGGAATCGTTTGGTTACTTTGGATAATCCTCTTCAGGATTCTTGTTATCTATCGTTTTTGATTAGTAGTTTTTTCCTTCGAAACTGGTAGTCGTTCTTGTTGAATGTTGTCTTAGATGTTGTTGGTAGTTCGATTCTTTTGAACATTGAGTGATTCATTCGTATTCCTGTATTTTATCCTAATGAGTGAAACTAAGGTTATTTCCTAAGAGTACTATTACTAGGAGATAAGAAATGTATTATGTCATACTACTGGTTTACACTGCATACACACACTGGCACACACCTTTTATTGTATTAAACATTGTACTGTATGATAAATGTACATTCAAAACTGCACATTTTATATGACTGTGTGGCATTACTGCTTGTTATCCAGAGAATTAAACTCGCATCCCACAAGGACGCCCCCAAAATTTGGGATCCCATATAAATTTAGGGACAAAATTATAACGTCTGTTTTTCGATATCGACGAGAGAGACACGTTAAAAAATAATCGTGTAATTTACGAAACGACTTTGAATACGTTGCTGCCGAAAGATTGTGTTTATTTCAGAGAATACATCAGAAGAAAAGTGAACTTGTCAGACACATATTGTTCACTGAACTTTGATTGAACATTTCGTTGTAATAACGAGACATTCTGGCAGCATGACAGTTGCATATAAACTGTTCTGAATTACTGAACTTGCAATTGAAGCTAAGCATGATACAGCTTGATACTGTGTCAACTGTGAATATGACTGTACGTTACACAAATATTTCCAGATAAGCGGGGATTGTGAACTCGCACTGCAAAATTCCAATTGAGTCTGCATATGAATAAACATTTCCGGCTAAGCGAGACACACTAACTCGCTGCTTAGACTTGCAACATTGGAACTTTATACGTTAAGCACAAACTGTTGAACTACAATACTACTACTACATGAATATCTATATGATGGATCAACTACTGTTATCCTACAATATGGTTACAACTCACAGATGCATCTACATATTCTCGATTACTCTCACATATATATCTTCCGGATATCAATCAACATATACTGCCAAGTCAACAACCTCAAGTCAATGGAAACAAGCACTGATGGCGATGACTCAGTCAACATCTCAAGTTCTCAATACATCTTCCGTTCCATATATATATATTCCATTCCAGTGTCATTCTGCAATTACTGCGTGTATTTTGTAGCATTAATAACTGTATAATTGTAACTATGTAACATTACTAACTGTAACTTTAGTCGTATGTAAACTGCCATCCAAATTGGCCTCTTTTTACAACCTTCCAATAATCGTCGTTAAATACTTAGGGTAAATACTGTAGACTCTGTTCGTACCCTTCAAAGTCCGTAAAAGTGTCTACGTTGGTTGCGAAGAGATGAACAGGCAACAGTGCTTCGGCACAACTTTCAATACGGAGCTCCTGACACTTACAACTCAGCTAACTCACAGACACAGACAGTTGCTCATGTACTTGCAGGGGTATTCTATGTTCATAGGGAATAAGGTTGCTTAGAGTTTTGATACTTTTCTAAGTACTGATACGGTATATTGCTTATTGCTTACACAGTAATTAACCTTGCTTATTTGACTTTGTTGGAGAATTTTCTCTAGTGTTTGGTAAGTATGAGATAAAAAGACACTACCTTATATAGTCACGAGCAACAGGGATTACACTTACAATAAAACAAATACTAAAAGTAATGGGAAATAAGTAAGCCTCAATTTCAATATGAGAACATGCCCCGCAGATGGTCGGATATAGTTTTCTTTACTGTATCATAAACTCTATTATGTCTTAATATTGCAGAACTGAACTGAGTATGTGACGAACATTACACCAAAAATTTATGCAACGTCACGTATTCCGAGGACGGAATACATTTTAGGGAAGGGGGTGGTGTAGGATGGCCAGTACAGGCATCCGCACTTCTCTAGTCAAAATTTACTCAACTTTTAATAAATTTACTTAACTTTTAATAGTCTGCTATTTTTAAAATTATCCGACCATCTGTTGCCACTCCAACCTAACTTTCTTACCCCGGGATGATTAAAACTAAAATAACTACCTAAAAACTCTTAAACATTTAGTAATATATCTAGTTCCACTTCACTAAAATATCTATTAAATTTTGCAAACTTTAATTCTTACGGATGGCCGCCGAAACTTACCTTTTCGGATGGATAAAATCTTCGACAAAATGCACTTGCTATGGCGCACCTCCGGCGCAGTCGAAAACGAAAGCGAAATCGAAAGGGAAAATTACGCCTATACCATGGCACGCGTAATGGCGGCTATGGCGCCTATATGGCCACGTGTTTTGTACCTTCATTTCGTTCTAGTTTCGGCATCTCTGAACCGATTTACTTCTAATTTTCCGGGATGATAAATATTCATGAGAGTTAATTGTTCTGTAAGTATGAAAAGAATCGGTCCACAGGAACCGGAATTATCGACGACGGAAGTTTCTCCATTCATTCCTATGAGAATTTGGCCTCCCAGCAATTGATGACGTTATTTCGCTTATAACATTTCTATTTCCGGTTTCGCGCTTACCTTACCTTGTAATTCTGAAAGAGGTCAATCTGAACTAGGCTCAGAGCAAATTTGGGAAAAATCGCCCCAGGCATTCCGAAATTATTAAGAAATCAAATGTCGCTAATGCTAAAACTCCTATTCAAGATTGGCAGTTCGGTGAAACTGCCATTGCCTATACTTTGCCTATACTTTACTATAGAGCGATTTTGGCCTTAATTTGAGATCACAACTCCCCCCTAAATTTCTCCCCCTTCGCAATTTTGGTAGAATACTAGTACTACTTAAGGACTCCCAATTTTATATTTTATGGGTTCCCCCAAATTTATGGTTGGGGAGCTACAAGCCCCCAAAGTTGGGACAAATCCACTTTTGACTCACTAAGTGCGAGCTAGAGGCCGAAAAATGACAAAATCCAAACCTCCTTCCATTATAGAGTTTAACTGCAATTGTGCAATTCAGCCTAAAATTGTCTACGGTTCAGGCCTTAAGTCTAGGGTTTTGAGACAGGGGGTCATACCACTGTTGAGATATACGTTTTGCGTTTTGGACAATTTCCCAACACTTGGCCATCTCAACAATGGATTAACCCCCCCCCGGGGGGG
>Ga0209782_1000725_pt1 | contig 15332 bp, 6 predicted proteins | sample WorMetmaBAHAMAS1_FD_187390 | JGI IMG/M metagenome (GOLD analysis project Ga0209782, IMG submission 187390) | Marine gutless worms symbiont microbial communities from Max Planck institute for Marine Microbiology, Germany - Inanidrilus... | ecosystem: Host-associated > Annelida > Digestive system >...
CTTACATACATAACCTTACAAAGGGAAAACTTTGTCATCTGACTTTTGCCTGTGGCCTCAATCTTTAAACTTGACCTAGGTAAGGTCGTGTTGAACTGGCATGCCAAATATCTGGGTCAAAGGTCATTTTATTCATTCATCAGTTATTGTCTAGACACGCACGCACACACTTGACTGACGGATTTGTCCTGTCTGGAACATTAAAGTGACAAGAGTCACCCAGGATGCTAACTTGCTGGCATTGACAGTTGGTGTGAAGTGCTTGATACAGAGTCAGTAGCTGCTGCACATCATTTTTATTGTGGACACTGATCCAAGTAATTGAAAGATGAACTTACTTAGTCTTAGTTCCTCCAGTTCTCATTGGAACATCGGACGACAAGGTTCTTCCATCTCTGGCAATCGTTTGCTACTCTCTTTGCTTCTCTCCACATCACTCCCATGTCTTGTAGACGTTCTGCAAATGTTGCACGCCAAGTCTTCTGTGGTCTTCCTCTTAGTTTTTTCCATCTTCTGGTTGCCAATTCATAGCTATATTTATAGGTCTTTTTTCTGGTTGTCTAAGCACATGACCAGCTAGTCTCATCCACCATAATTTTATCTGGGAGAGAGCTTGGATTCGAGACCTTCTCATAAACTCATTGTTACCCACTTGATCACTGCATGATATTCCTAGTATTTTTCAGATACGTTGCCGGTGGAATACATTCAGTGTATCGAAAGATGAAAATAATCCAGACATAAAGCTGGATATAGCATTGTGCATGTCCATACTACAGTGAGTGCATATTCGGTTATTGTTGAGTGCAAGTGATGGGTTGTCATGTGTAATTTAGGTTGCTGAGCTGAGCAACGAGTTCTATCACTTGATGCCGAGGTCCGGCTTCGAGTTTGAACGACTTCCGATTCTGGACACATCAGATGCAGTACAGAAGGAATGGAAGAATGTCGAGACTTTACTGGAGCTGGAGATCGCCTCCAAGATCATGGCCGGTGCTTTGCACCGAATCAAAGGTCAGTCTCGACTATAATTTACATACTTGCAATCCCACTATCTTGCAGTCTTGGCTTTTAGAGTTTAGTTCAGCCCACCTATTTCATACTCACAATTGACTAGATTGCCGAAAGAGATATTTTCGTTTCTGTTGAATAAGATTTTTTACAAATGCTTTCGGCTACACTGTGCATCAGCCATTTTCCACGTGAACCTGGGTTAGCCAGTTGAACTGTTGATCCTAAAGGCTGATTAATGACTGGTGTAAATTTATAGTATGGCCAGATGCTGTTCCAGCACAGTTAGTCACTCAATGGACCTCTCTGTTTTATTATCCACCAACAGACTCTGAATTGACTGCTTGTATCTAGTTTCCAATGCCTTTTCCTAACAGCTAAATAACACCAAATAAAACTGGTGAAAATTGCAGCAAGTATACATATAATAACTGAAAGGACGCAGAGAATAGGTGTGGTTGTAGTCAGTTACATTTGTACTCTAACTAGGATTCTGCTTCTTTTTGGGAGAAAAAGCTTGTTGCTGCTATAATATCTTTCATAAATTATACATATATGTGTGTGCCTGTGTCGTCCATGAATACAAACATTGCATTGTAGTGAGATCAAACCAGTACTGTCATTGAACCCGTAGCCTTGATCTCTGATTTTATAAGTTATAGCATTCAACTGCAGGTGGAATTAGCAGCAGCAGGCAGACAGACAGACAGACAGTTCTCACAACAGCTGCCATGGATGACTGTTTTGGTTTTTGTTTGGTCAGCATAGTTCAACCAAGTTACTGAATTTTAGGCCGGTTTTCTATAAAGCAAATCTGCAGTATCTATAGAGCAGGATGCACTTCCTGTCACCGAGCCGGCAACACCAGCGCCCTATAATAACACTGAGTACCAGTAATAAATATCAATAGTGATGCAGTAGAAAAACAAATGCTCTGTAGAGATGAACCCGCTGGACTATGTGTACCGATGCCTCAACTGTAAGATTGAACTTATGGACGAAATGTCGTCAGAAGCACAGCATCTCCTGAGATACATCTCGACTACTTACAATGGTCAGCAGGTTTAATTACTGTGACTTTATTGACGACTATAACTCTTGATGCGGATGCCATAATGATCAGCCATCACTGAGTACTTACTAGTTCTTCTACAGGCTCCCTTTAAATGCTGTCTGGAACTGGGCTTCAATGGAGCTCTGCATTTGCAGTGTTACCAAACTGTTCTCTCCTCCCCCATGAAGTCATCCAGGTAATTTGACTACTGTACATGAGGCATTGTGGTAGTGGACTCGCAATCAAAAAGTTGCAGGTTTAATTTCCAGATGTTTTACTGTCATTGTTCTTCCGATTTCCTGATGTGAGCCTTTGTGCATTACACTGCTTACTGCTGTGCCACTTGAGAAAAAAAAAACAGTTTTTTCCAGAAGGATTATACCAAATAGGGCATTAGAACTATTCTGCCGATTGCCAAATACAAATAGCTGTGCACACCGTTTGGCAAAATATCGATTTGAATATTTGCCGAATCCAAATGCCAGTTTCAATGTTATTTAGTCACCATTATGTTATGTAGTGATACTAATCAACATTCACATGGAGACTTAATCACTATTGGTAGTAGTCAAGTCATTATTTAATGCTGTATATTAGTAGTAACTGAACAGACGGAAGAGAAGTCGCTGTATAGAATTGCTGGCAGGTGACTTTTACTATTCATATTCAATCTGGGCACACTGTAGGGCCAAATGTGAATAAACCATTCAGCCCAGTATTTGGAGCAGAAACAAAAATGTCAGCTAGATAGACTAGACTGGTGACTAGGTGAAGCTATCTCTGCATCTGTATTCCCGCCAATACCTGGCTATACCACTGGATTCTGCCATTCAGAATGGATCAGTAAGTTCAGTGAATAAGAACGTCATAATTTGAGCCATGCCGTAATTTTTAACGGAAAAGTGTTGTAGCGTGTTTCCGTATTTGTGTACACATTTTTTTGTTTCTGCATTTGGTATCACAGGGAAGGTTGAGGCCATCTTCCGGCTGTGTCGTGAAGGTGAGAGCCAGCGCCTGCTGAGTTGTGGCGTCGACTCAAATCATCGTCTGTTGTTTCAGGCAGCAGCAGCAGCAACCTCATCAGCATACTCACTCGCGGACTGCTCATTGCTCCACCAGAAGCTCCAGCTTCTGGATATCTCTTTGGCAAGGTAATAAATACGGTACTTTTGGAACTTCTTTAGTAAACTGGACCTCATCTCTGACGTTACTCCAGGTTAATTGGGAAAGAAGAATCTTTTATGGTGAATGGGGCATGTGTTTTTACACGGTTGGCTTACTTATTTAACGGAAGATAAACTTACTACAGTCAGCTACCTATAAGTGAACAATTATTTTGGTCTGCTTTTAAGCATTTTTACATTGTAAATAATATAATATTTCTTGCGTAATATGTATGCAAGTCGAAAAATTGCCATTTCAAACTGAGCTGAAATTAGAAAACAGTTCTCAATTGAGGATCGAGGTCTTATCAACTGCACTTCGACATTTGACCTTGACTTTTGAAGTTTGACTTCAACCTCGGACCAACCGTGACCTACAATCCCAGGAGAGGTATGGTTATGACCCATACACATGCAAGAAGTTAAGGTCATCAGTCACTGACTTCAACAGTTAGAGTGGAAAGAGACAGACAGATGGGCGGAGGTGATTGCATTACCTCCCGTGCTAACGCAGTTGGGAACAGAATCTCTCTGTTGAATGCCATAAGATGTACTGTAACTGAACTGGCTTTTAAGAGTTGATCCTGTGGTTGATGTTACTCATAAACTGTATTGTGTCATTATTGCCAGCCACATTTTCATAGGTCATCACTTGCAATGAACTTTTCGTTGTTATTTTTCTAGACATTTGTTGCATTTGGTATTTTATGCCGTTCTGACAGTGAATGCAGAGGAAAATGTATCTGTCTGAACATGTTTTTGTGTAATGTCCATGTATGTTTATATTTTGTCTGTGTTTATTTATATTTAACACTGTGATAACAGGGAATCTACACTTCGGACAAGTTTTCGAAGAGTCATAATTACTGTTACAATTACAGCAGATACTCGGGCGTCAGATTCATGCTAGTGTGCCAGGTTTGAAGTTTTTGGTGATATTTGCCATTGTTGCATACAGGCTTTGTTCTTGGTCGATCATTTGCACCTCCCCTCAGTACTCTCAAACATCACCTTTGTACAAACAACATGCTGATTTTTTCTTCCTTATACCCACCTGACTAACTTAAGCATTACTCAGCTTCAAGATGCTCTTCAGCAGATCTCTTCCTGGATGACTGAAAATCTTCCACTCTCAACTCCCCTGATGTGTTATGTTTACATCAGTGGTTTGACTCTTGGTTGCTTCAGTTTTTGTAAACAATATTTGCCTGTGTCGCCAAAGAGTATGATTTCATGAATCCAGAGTTGGGAGCAAATGGAGCGGTTGTAGATCATTGGTACTGAAAAATACCTACTGAGCAAGAAGGAGAAGACCGATTAATGCAAAGAACATGCAGACTGATGAAAGAGGATGCTGGATCGTAAGGAGTACTGCATGATGTGATGTTGTTTCAGTGTGCAAAATCTTGTGCATGCTAATACAATATTCGTTTATTGAAAAATTTGACAAACCGCAATTTAAAAATAACCCTAAAGAAATATTAAAAGTTAAAGTCAAAAATACATAGTACAAACGTAAAGACAAATAAAAAAACACCATCAGTGAGTGTCAGCAAATGACATTCTAATTAAAAAGTTGCAGTCTGTTAGATGAGAACAGCGGTTTGGGATCTGTCTGGTATTCGGCCATTTTCTAAAATCATAGCTCTGTGGGAGAGTGGGTGGATACAGTTGCTCCAGGACATGATATTGTGACTCTAAAATCTTGTTGAACAGCTGGCGATCGGCTTCATTACATAGTTCTTGAAAGTCATAATGCTAGCAAGTCTTTTGTTGTATGTTCTAAAGGTGGCACTTGGCAGATGCAAGGATGTCTATCAGAGAGAGATTGTGACGGGAGTTCCCGATGGATATGACAGTGTGCGAGCTGTTGCCGCCAGCTATCCTGATCCGCAGTATGACGTCACTTTGCCGACAGGTTTCACCAGCAGTCAGCATATTAGTGCCAGTTGCCTGTATTATGATGAGTGTGTCTGTGAGTCTGTCTGATCATGCGCATATCTCAGAAACCACTCATCCAAATTTTCTGTGCTTGTTGTTTGTGGTCATTGCTCGTTTTTCCTCTGGTGGCATTCTAATACGTTATAGTGCTTTCACACAGAGATGCAAATCGCTGGACATGTAGAGCCACATGTGTTCTAATGTGAAAGCACTCAGACAAAAGACTGCCAACAGTCTACCGCCACCCCTAATAGAACGAACGAACGAACGAATGCTGTCATTGTAATGATGAGGAGATGGTGCAGGAAACTGTGTTGATGTGGATTCTAGCGGCTAATCTTCTCCCTGATCCGAATATGTTAGCTGCCATTAGGAAGGATATGCGGCCATGTGATCAGTAAAACTTTCCTTCAACATAATCTTCCAGTTCTTAACATAAGGTGCCAACTAACACACGGCTGTATAATGGCCGCCATAAACCGGTAGCAGCTGTCATAGTTTAGGTGGCATTTGTTGTGCAGGTGTTGTTTTGCCACTTGGTTCAATAATCTCGCGCAAAGAGAAAGATCCAAAAAAGCCGCAGCGCTATAACTGGATGGCACATCACGAGTACATCGTTTATAGTGAAGAGCAGGTCGCTGTTCGCTACCTCATCCAGTTTGAGTAGAGTAGTAGAGAACTGTTGGCAACGGATTTCTGCCAGTTTGCTTTTGTGCATCTTTGCAAAATTTTAGTTCACATTACTTAATATTAGAATTTTAATGTTTGTTATGTTGTCATTATAAATGCATTCTGAGGTAAGTTTTTGTGCTGTTTTGTCAGCTGTTATTGCACAGTGTTTTCTAGTTTTACGGATTAATATTTGACTAATTAAATTGTTATTTATTTGATATTGTAATTGTACTGTTCGTTACTGTAAGTTATCTTAAAATATATGCTGAGTGAATATTTGTTGTATGTCAAAAATCACAGAACTTTTCTGATCGTACTAGGCACTAGTTGATTAATTGTTGTTTAGTTTTTCACTTTTCTGTGATGTTTACCGCACTGTCGACCGACATATACTGTACTATACATATGCTGCTGTGATAGCTGTCAGCCTGTTTGCTAGTCATTTTATGTTGCCTGGCATAATTACACGCTCCATGACAGACTCTGCTTTGTCGCTTGGCAAAATGTGGGACATGTCTGGTGTAGAGATTTCGCACAGACAGAATTATGCTCCAGATATTTGTAGACAGGCTGCAAGGTGGCAGAACATTGCTTTTGGGCATGTTAGTTTAGACTGCTGCTTAAACAAGGCAATGGTGCATCGTGTATTTGGCACCTTTTACGCGTTGAACTCGTCTAGTCTTGGTGCCTGTTGTTGTCTAGGACAGGATGCAACCGTTACCATGCAGCAGGGATGTTATTCAACTCCACAAAATTGCTGCGAGGCTGCTGTGGTCGCGTCATGCCACCATAGGGCCTATTGCACGAAAACATAACGTCATCCACAAAACCAGAAGTACATAATATACTACAGCGCCGCCAGAAGTAAGAGGTGCTGAAGTAGACCTAGGAATAGCCTCAGGCAACATCCAGTGAAAATTTGGTGAAGTTCCTAAGATATGCACGTTGACGGACAGACAGACACGGTCACATGGGGCAGAGTAAAAATTAGGTCCATCTCGGATCCTGCCATCATTTCTTTCCCTGATTTTTGTTGTTGACTTTACCATTTTTTAAAATGCGAAACAAAAAGCAGCTGTTGTTCCCCCACAAATTTGAGAAACACACTCCCTGTACAGTACTGCCTGCCACAAGATGTCTGACTTTGTCAAAGTTAGGGACAATGGTGATTTACTAGTAGGATGGACGATACGGAGCTGTGCCTCAAGCAACGCTACTATGCTGATCGTGCATTTTCTGCTGTTTTTCGTACTTATGCTTAGCATTATGTAATAACTGTCTGTGTGCCTTTAGCTTGATCTGTTGTAGAAATGTGTTGCTTCTATCCACTAGTACCTGCAGTTAGATGGATTTGTTTACCAGCTTTTTGTTTTCAATGTCACTGATGAAGCATCAAGAGTCTGTGATTTTAATGATCATGTTTGCTGTTAGGTTTGTTATTCGTATTATTTGTACTGCCTGTGTAGTTTAAATGTTTTTTATGGTTATTAAATGTTGTGACATATTTGTAGCGGATGTTCTGCTTTCGAATTTTCATAACTGCTTAGCTTAGGGCCCATTTAAATTTTAGGAGAGCAAAAAAAATACTTGCATGAATAAAAAATATGGAACACTCAGTTATCATTGATACAGAATGCACTTTGCATCTTTCATCAAATAACTTGGGTCTTTGTATACAGGGTGACAATAATAAACAATCCCTTAGGAAAAATTTATTACCTACGTTATTGTACTATTTCACTAATGTTACTGATTTTACAGAGGAGGATTCAGGCCATATATGTGGTAAATTTTGTTGCAATATTTGGTTTTATTTTAAAATTACATCGGTTTGAACCAAAGTTGTTTTTTCTAAGTGAACAAGTAATTAAACTGAGATTATGATTTAAAAATAACAGATAATGAACCATATTGATATGCCAATGGATTATCATGTATGGTGCACAATGCCAGAGTGCTATCAAGAGATAAACACCAAATAAGACCAACACTGCTGAGCTGAAAGACTTGATTTGTTGATGCTATGGAATGATTTACCATAAGGGTTCACTGATATGAGTATCATATTTTGCAACAGATTTCGATAATGTGTTGCTGTAGCTTGTAGACATTTTAAACACTTGTTTAAATACTGAGTGAGATAAACATTCATCACTAACTTCTGGAAGTTTGGCTCAAATCCATGCTACGTGTGCAGAAATAGATTTTTTTATTGGTGCATCCTATAATATGTACACTGTGTGTCAAAAAACGCCACTGATGTTGCACACTAAGTTAAATGCACATGAACCAATTTTGGTAATTTTTGTCAATGATGTTACTGAGAGAGTAGCTATTGAATGGTGATTTGTTATCCCTTTAAAAATTTGACCTGTCCTTAAAAACCTAAATTTGTTCTTAAATCATTGAAAACATTTAATTGTACACAAATCCAGCAAGTTTTGTAGTTAAACCAATTATTCAGCCAGCCAAATTACCAGCAACATGATAATTGTAATAAGTCTAAAGTCACTGATGTCACTGGCTCCGAGATGTTCCCGCATCTCACGGTTGGTAAAGGAATCTCTCACAATTTCGCATGGAAATGCTGTAGTAGAACGTTGGTTCTCTGATAACACATCTGTTCTAAGTAGACAGAATGAAAAAATCATACAAGATATAAGACTCGTCAAGTAAACCATTTGACTGCATGGTAAACCCACTGCTGTTCCAAATTTTAACTCGGTACTGCTTTGCCCCAGGGATTGGCAACCCTGCCCTTGTGAGCCAGATGTCAATTCAGTCAACGAAATGTAACTGAGATATTTTTACGCTATATTTTGTAATATTTGCAATGAGTGTGTGTGTGTGTGTTGTCTTGAACTTGTCCTTAAATTTGTACTTCTTTGGTGTCCTTAAAATTTTTTCAGGGTGGGAGGCCTGACTTCTTCTGACAAAGGTCTCTAATAGAGATCAAAATGTCAAGGTAAAATAAAGTTTGATTGTGATTAATACGTTGCAATAAATCACCGTTGTTAATTTCATCTCTGCAAACACATCAGTCATCACATTACAACTATGTTATGATATCTCTTAATATATGTTAGGATATAAGAATCTGACACACTATCAAACATTTAAATCTATTGTCTTAAATATAAATATTTTCACTTCTCTTAGCAACTTAAACTTAATCACACTAGAAAGATTCCAGTCATTTAGCATTCGAGCACATTGATAAGACGTGACATGGATAGACTATTACATAATTTTGCTCAGACTTCTAGTGCAAAGTAAATCTGCATTATACATATAGTATGTATACATATAGTATGTAATTATATTACAATTTACAACTGAAACTCTATAACTCTTCATCACTACAGTGTTACTGAGTCAGAGATGATAACTCGCTGCAAATTGTCAGTTTTGTACACGAATATGAATGACTAAGAACCATTACGACGGACTACCATAAAAATATGTTGCAATATCTTATCAGCTCTTAACAAACGAAATATTCATAGTGTTTATCAGCAACAACTGATGCAGTCATTATGGCAAGTAAATCAAAAGGCATCTCGTATGTTTGATACTATGCACACAATAGTAAATGAAGCCATATAAACTGTAAGAAATGTCATCCCTGTATCATTGAAATAAATTTAATAAACTTAATGTCAACATACACCGTGTGACACTGATGTTGCACTTTATAACTTCAACTCGCATCAACCGATTTTGGTAATTTCTGGCAGAAATGTTGCTGAGAGAGTACACAATCAAACGGTTGTTTCTTCTCCCACCTCTCCTAACTAATGTCTCTGCACTACCTGGGTAAACATGAACCCCGGAAATGGTCTTTTCAGTACCATGTCTCGAAAATGCTTCAGCTTGCTATATTGTTGACACTCATCAACCAATTTTAATAATTTAGTGTACACAATAAGGTCATATTATTAAGTACAGTGTGCAAATATTATTTCTCGTTTAGCGATATTTGTGTAAAAACAGTTTGCAAACAAGATCAATGGTATTAGCAATGCGGGCGCTGCATCGACATCTGCTGCTGAGATGATGGTTGACCCATCCAGTAACCCTTGGCTTTTGTAACAACTTTTAGACACTGCCTGCTTTCCATCTTTGCCAGGAAACTTTCTTAGCATTGTTGTATTCTAACCTAAACAAATTTTTAATCAGAGTCTTATCTTTTTACTAACTGGCATGTTGATAAACAACTGGTGATGTCCAAAATTGAGTGATTTTTGCTTTTGTACACTCACAGCAACTTAAGGGAGTCATAGTCAGATGAACATGAAAAATTAAATAGGCTTATGAATTTTAATTGATACCCAAACTTCACAGCTAATACCTGCCAAAAATTATTAAAATCGGTTCATGATAGTCGAAGATATAGCAAGCTGACACAGTGACGTTTTCCAGGCAAAGTATGACTGAAGAGACCCAATTTTCGGGGTTCATGTTTCCCCAGGTAATGCAGAGACATTAGTTAGGAGAGGCAGAATACCAAATCGATAGCATATTCTTTCAGCAGCATCTCTGCCAAAAATTACCAAAATCGGTTGATGTCCATTGAAGTTATAGTGGGCTACATCAGTGTCGTTTTTTTGAGACACAGTGTACATAGCACATATACACATCAAATTAGACAGACCAGCACCTGGTACATGAAATGTAAACTGTACAATACAGTAATAATTGTAATAACATTAACTGTTCATCAAGGCTGCTCAAAGTAATTTGATAACATGCTGTGTCGTCACCCCTCACAGCAGAAAATGGACTCAACCACTGCATGTGCTAGCTGTGCAATGCCCACTGCAGATGAATCCAGTCACTCAGCTGCTGGTATGCTACATCCACACCACAATGCCACATTCTTCCGATATGTTACACTGCACCATGCCATTTCTCCCATCTAATACACGGTTCCTTGGGCCCACCTGACCCACCACCACAAACAGCATCTCAGTTTTCCACATTACATGCTCATTACCAATACACAAACCGACAGAACGAACACGGAAATCGACCAGTACCAACAGGCCACTTCACTTATATCATATGATATATGATATAGTGACGCGGCTTAATAAATGCATCATATCGTTATTGTTACTCTTCAGCCATTTAATTTGATTCTTGAGCCTCGCATTAACCTGTGCTGCAACACTTGTTTTAATTTTTTACCGGTTAAGTGCTCCCAAAGTTTCTAGACTACATGGCACACTAATATCATTCCTTCGCCATTCATAACAACTAGCTGATCACCTGGTCACCCGAAGCCACAGCTACAGCGGACATCCACCTGTATGTCTCGCCATGCCCAGCCAGCGCCTCTGTGTGCATGTGCACAGCTGGCACATGGGCCCGCCCACCTATACAGGATGGCTCAAAATAAAATACCCCACTAGACAATATGCAATATTGTTTTACATGGCAGTGTGGTTGTATAATTAAGGTGCAGTGGATACATTGTATAGCGTTAGATTCAAAGAAGTGTCAGGATTAAACAGCTTCAAGAATATTTAAAATCAGACCACTGGTTGCAGAGATATTGAATATTGTCTGGTGGGGTATTTTAATTTGAGCCACCCTGTCTCAGCCATTGCTCGGCAATGAATGCCCGCCCAGCTGCAGTACAGGTAGCCTGGCTGTGCCTTATATGGCAATAACATCCATCTGAACTGACACTGTTATTCCTGTATAGAGATAATGTTAGTAATAATGTGGTACTGGTTACAACATTACACTGGACACTATTTACAATTCAGAAGGTGTGACATAATTAATACATTAATGATAACCTATCAGCCGACAGTTGCCAGACAGTCGCTGATATGTGAATATGGGAACAATGACAACTAATTCCAACCCTGCCACTAACCATCACCCTAAACACTTGAGTTTTCTCACTTTTGCATTAACAATCTGCTATCCCAAACTGTGATCAGAAGTGTATATAGTATACAGCAAATGACGCAAAATTTAAGGATGTAGGCCTAAGTGACTTTGTCATGCTGACAGCCTTAACAGGCAGATGCATTAATTATCACATCGCAGTCTGACGAACGACGAATGACTGCTACTGATTCCATAGTTATCACAATTCACAGGTGACTGTAGTCCGTGTGCCATTGATCACAGTCAGTGACGGCAAGCTCTTCTGATCTCGTTGGGGCGACTCAACTGACCGAACAGACTTTGACTTCAAGACTGAGTACAGCTGGACCGGCCAAAAACATGAAGACAGGCAGTGTGCTTCGGGTCTCGTACACATCCACAAAACACAGAACATCTGCAGAGAACAGCAAAACATTGGCTGCATGGTTAGAGTTTCACAGCACTTACATTAATACACATAATATTACATTCAATCTTAAGATTCACTGATATTTTTGACAAAGGAATATTTTCACAAGTTGAATGAAGAGTTCATCACTGTTAGTGTGAGAATAGTACTTAGAAAAATAGACGGGCAAACCTACGCTTTCTGATCACAATATAGCTGATCATTAACTGTCAATGTAAGTTCAGAAGATTATATCCTATATTCTAAACAAGCAGCCAGTGGAGGCCAAAAGCCAATGCTAAATCTAATTCTATGTGAATTTCAATCTTCAGCAAGGAATCATGTATTGACCTTAAAACTGACAGAGCACAAGATTACAATTATTTACTAAATGGTAAAAAAAAACAGGCAGAATTGTGGCAATAAGGCCTGATAATTTTACAGGCAAGTCTTTAGTAAAATCTGCCACAATAATATCGTGTGTGGCTAAAAAATATGTATCATGTCATGTATGCAGCAAATGTACCAGTAAATATTTTCTGTCACAATAAAATGCATATCCATTATAAAAAATGAGGTTATAAATTTTTCAGTACATCTAGTATTTAACGACATAATGAGAAATGTTCAACATGTACTAAATGCTGACAGTGAGATAAATCTGCTGCATGAAGTTATAACAGAAAAGTAAGTAACAAAAAAAACAAAAAAAGCAATCCAGTTAGACCAGATGACCAAGAAAATTACTGTATAAAACTATTATACACTGGACAAACAGACCCAGATTTTAAAAGTCAAATTAACCACACCTCATATGGCCACATTGCAATACATGTATTTTCATAATTATGGCATTTGGACATTAAAACATATGCATGTAATATATCATATTAATAAATTTTGTATATGATGAATTCAATAAAGCAGTCATAAATTATTTTTAAAATGTCGCTGGTAACAACAAACCTGCATATATACAATGAAAATCAGTATGACAAGGACTGGTCCTGGAATATCAACTATGTGGCCTAACATTGACCATACAAATGTCAGACAACTTGCAACGATCGATGGACTGGTTTCTATGCCCGGCTTGCCATTATGTTGTACAGGTGGCCGCAGTGGGCTGGCTGCAACAGTGTGTACCCTATCAACATGATCCAATGCAAACATCCTTAGCTGCATGCTAATCTGAAACATGTAGTACAGAGCACCGGCAGTTGATACAAGATAAATCGCCAGCAACAACCACGCGACTCGTTGCCTGAAGTTCATTCTCACAAACACATTGTTGAAATCATCTTTTGCACGTGTCAAATACAATCTGCCACACATAAAAACAGACAGCAAATATATTTCTTGAACCTGAACAAATATATCCACATAATAATTTAATTATGAAGTATCTGGTACCACAGATATCAATGACTAGCATAACAGCTTCCATTACGGCAAGTGATGAATTGAAATCAACAAATTGTAATTCACAGCTGTGAGTGACCCATCCAGTAGTCTACTAGTCTGCATAGGCCTATTGGGTCCCAACGGTTTCATCCAACCAGCTTTTAGGCCAAACCATTTTACCTGTATCCGGCACCAGCAGTCCTTACTTTGCTTTCTCATGATCTTTACAGATGGTACGAGGTCTAGACAACAGTTCATAGATATGAATCTTATGCCTACTGCTAAGTAACTGAGAAGCTGAAGACTGTGGACCGAATATATGAATTCCCACGCCCTTTGGAGAGTGTGTCATGCAGTCTCCTAGTCATGCTAACACTTAGGCCTACACCTACCAACACAGGCACGGTGACACGGGTGAGACGTAAAACGTAAAAAGCCAGTGATGTCATGGATAAGCGTACGTCATTCGTGTTACAGCTTAGCGTGTCAATAGCGATGTTCATCTGGTGAATTTAACTGTCTATTTGGATTTGGATGATGTATCTGGGTGTCGTTGTAACCACTGGGCGGCTATGAACACTCTCGATAACGTGTTTCTCTGCCAACTCCTGCAGTTGTTCAGTAGGCCTAACTGACACAACTGTAAATGCAGATGTAGATGATATCGACTGTCATTGACTATACTGTGTGAAAGGCTACAGAAAAGGAACAACAACGTGATACTATTTGGTGACACTATCACAACAAATCGCATCTCTAATTATGTTATACTTTTTACATACTTACTGACCATGTTTTAGATAGATTAAAAATTACACACTTCGCACTTTAGGAGTAAAGTGTAAATTGCGTTTTTGGGTGTTCCTTAAGTGTAATCTACCCCCCGCCCCCACTAACCCGAAACTGCCGGCGCACATCCCCACATGCAAACCTTCAGTCCTTAGTTCATCACACAAAATAAAATAAAAACAGTCAAAGAAAACAATACTAAGTCATAAAACAGCATGCATTTCACGTCATACACCGCATCATATGACAACATCCAACACTTCTGTATTATCGCTCATTTCAACGTAAACAAAAGCTCGACGTCCTGACTAAAATAAATTAAATAAGTAACGTACATCAATTATTTACCTTCTAGCACAGTGGTCATATTCAACGCTCCGTCTGTCGGTATTATTAATCTGTCATTAGTCACGGTCACCTATGCCATGGGAGGTGGTTCGCCGGTGATCAGTGCTTCACAAGTTGGCACCGTTAAACTAGGCGTACCACTACAGCTGGAACAATCTGGTAACGCCGATGGACCGCGCGACACTGCTTCACGTAAAATCGACAATATTTCACTGCCCACCAAGTATAATTACCAGGCAACGAGCGTCGGTCGATAGCAAATTGCTACGTAGACCGAGAACTGTCGGTTATTAACACATATTTGAACGATTAATCGATTTGTTGTCTAGGCCTATATGCTCGTTTTTGGTCGCCTACCAGAACCTACCAGGTAGGTGATTGGTATGTATGTAACATTGTAGTTACCGAAAGCTGACTGGTCTAGCGTGAAAAATAAACAACTAACAGCCACGCCCTGTTAGGTACTGGTAGGCGACCAAAACGGGCCTTTTATATATGTTATACAAGCAAGTTTGCAACAAACACGGTGACAAATCGAACCGATGGAGCTTCCAGCATTCGATTTGTCGAGAGGGTGGGGTTGGGCGGTTTAACCCCCCCCACTGGTTGAAGATGACCCCACACTGGTGCACGTTGACTGAAAATTTTTGTCTAGGGG
>Ga0209782_1000726_pt1 | contig 15301 bp, 11 predicted proteins | sample WorMetmaBAHAMAS1_FD_187390 | JGI IMG/M metagenome (GOLD analysis project Ga0209782, IMG submission 187390) | Marine gutless worms symbiont microbial communities from Max Planck institute for Marine Microbiology, Germany - Inanidrilus... | ecosystem: Host-associated > Annelida > Digestive system...
TATTTCCTTAACTTCTTCCAATAGGATATTATTGATATCATAATTTGGAACCAATCCCATGTTAACGTATTTCCTATGATGTACTGACATAATTTTGCATTTGTTTATTTTAATGAAACTTGCCATCTGTTTGTCCACTCTACATTACTTATGACTGGGATTTTAACAAAGCCCGGCATCCCGACGGTTCACCACTCGCGCAATAACACATCATGCTGGGATTGTTTAGGGTTGGTTTCTGAAAAGAAATGCCACAGTGTTCAACGACAGTGGTGGGATCTGGGGGAGGCAGCTGTGCCCCCTCCCCAGCTAGACAAAAAATTCAAAATATAAAACAGAAAACAATTAATCTGACTACCGACCACAAACTACTTCCAAAGCAACAGAACACAACTGATTACCGAATTACTATGCATGCTGTGACATTACAGTAAACAAATGAGATGTGTATTAAACGTCCAATTACTAAAGTTATAAATGACTCACAGCAAACCAACACAGACGAACAGGTACACAACATCTTTCAACTTCGGTACATATACGCTTTTTAAAATTTCATTAACTAAAGTGAAACAGTGCGTCTGCTTAGTCATACACATCAGACAATGCAATGCATTTTCCAGATGCTGCTCCCGTTCACCCAAACCACAGATGGCAGTGCAGGTGTTTTACACTGAAAGATGATCAGATTCTTTTTTGGTATTAAGAGCACTTGTGCCATGTGCATAGGTGCAGCCCAGAATGCTGAAAGCTATAATGCTGAACAATGGTCCATCCAGATGCCAAATGCTGGAATATAGATGACTGGAATGCCGAATAAGTGTGAAAGGGCCGGAAGTGCCAAGCACCAGAACGATGAATTGATAAGGTGTGCCTGTCCCCTTTTAACAGATTAGAATATTGGAATGCTGGTGGGCATGGTAAAAGGGCAGTGAATTGGGCTATGTCATGTACAAATTTGGTGAGATTGGTTGAGTAACTCCCGTGTTTACACGGCTTATTTTGTTCAGCTTTGTTTGGCTTTAATGTAACTGCATTCACAAGGTTGCAACACTGTTAGGCAGTGTGACAATCAGTATCGATATTGTTCTCAACAATTTACTAAGTAATGTTTCATTACTGTTTGCTAGGGAATGACAATTCTATGCCATGCGGGTTACAGGCTAGGCTCTACCACATGTTCTAGTTTCAGATGATTTATTGTAAACACACATAACCAACTGGCATCATCTGAATTCAATACTATTTGGCATTCAAAGCTTTCAGAATTCTGACCCTACTCCATAGGATTTGGCATTCAGATTTGGGCATTGCAGCGCTTCGGCATTGCGATCAAAAATTTGTTTGGCGTTCACGTCTTTCAGCATTCTGGCTCCTACCCCTGTGCATGACCTATTATTATTATTTATTTATTACACCATTAGGTAGCAGATAAAAATACATACATAAAAAAACCACACACAAGTACATTATAGCTAGTAAAATAAAATAAGGTGGTGTAGATTGGTATTCCCCTTTCACAGTAAACAGCTGTGAAAAGATGATATGCCACATAATGCATTTTCTTACAAATTTGGTACAAAAATTGGTCACCAAAATTTAAACATTTATTACTTGCTCACTCATATATAGTGAAATATAAAGTACTGTTTCACAGATGTTTTTTTATGTTGTGATATACAATATCCCAGAAATATGTGTTTTATAAGGTGCTATTTGACACTGCAGGTATTAGTTATTTGGGGATGGACCCTCCATGACTCTTTTGCAGGGGAGAGGCTAAGCTGGCATTTTACAGTTGCATCCGTTAGCACTTTTAACATTTTTATGCCATATGTTTGAGACTTGCAAATGCAGATCTGCAAAATTGTTGTGAATACATGCTACAGAGGTGCTATTTCTTAATGCAGATCTTAATTTTGGGGGACCACCCTCCATGATTTTTTACAGGGGGAAAATTACAATTTTCAATTAGAATTTTAACAGCATTCTCACCTAGCAGCTTAATAATTCCTCAATGAAAGGAATATGGGGAAATCTAAAACATGAATTTTAATAAATTATTATTTTTACATGACAGACTTAATTTGGTTGGTTAGTTGAACAATAACAAATAATGGATAATAGGTCATTTTTCGATAGTCTTATGATGTTATTCGCAATTGGTGACTTAAAACATTTCAAATCTAGAAAGAAAATAAGAAATCCTAAAGCAACGGTATAATTACCAATTAGCACTCTATGTCCCCGCCACCAATACAGTTGGGCTGGGGTTAGGTTACTAGGTTGAATAATATCGGAGAACAACTGCCCCATATACACATGGAGTAGGTAATCTTTGGTGATCTTTCAGCAGTTCACTGAAAATAATGATACATTAGATCTCTATAAAATTTGGTGTGAATATCATATTTCGGACCAGAAGTTATCTGATTGTGTTTGCTAAGTGGAGCCAATAGCACAAGAATTAGCAAGTTACATTGGCTGTTATCATGATAAGGCAGTTCACAGAGTGTTTAGCATCAAACACAACTGATCATCTGAAGCAGAGTGCTGTCAAGTCTGTGGTCGGCCTCAGTCTTGTTGGCATTCAGATAACCTAGCCAAGATGATGGATTCATTGTTTAGTTCAACTTGGCTTGTCTTCAGCCTTCCACTGTTGTCCACAACCTTGGCCTCCATTTACAGGGTGAGCCAAACTTTCAGACTTTGTATGTGAGTATTCGCACAACATATCCTGCAAATTTTATTGAAATAACTGATATAGTTCCTCAGATTTTAAAGTTCACTTTTTCAAGTGAACATGCAGTTGCAAATTGAATATTCACAAATAAAACAATAAATTTTTCACAGCTTTTCATCAACAGTTCAAATTTTTAATCATAACTTTCAGATGATTATAGCTCACTCTGTATTTAAGTAGACTGTTCTCGATGTCAGTGCCCAGCAGTTGCAGCAACACTTGATTGAAATCTGTTGCAAAATGATACAATAATTGCCTTATCAATGAACGTGTGGAGCAAATCATCCTGTATCATTGACAAAACGGTCTTTTATCTCGGCATTGCATTGTCCAGCTTTTGCATGTGTCTTTGATAGTGTTCCAGCATAGTACCTCACACATGATAATCCATTGGCACATCTATATGGTGCATTTTCTGTTATTTTTATATCAGAATTGCAGTTTAGTTACTGGTTCACTTAGAAAACTGTACTTTTAAGTTCAAATGGTTGTAATTTCTGAACCCTAGTAAATATTGTGACGAAATTTGCTCCATATGTGGTGCGAGTCCTCCTCTGTGAAAGGTGTAAATTTGGTGAAAAAAATCTTTTACATTAACTCAGATAATGAATTTTTCCTAACTGATTGTTTTTTATTGTGCACCCTGTAGACAGTGAACTGCTGAGTGCTGATAAAGCTCCATGTGGTGGCTTTAGCCACATGATGCTTCATAGGCATTGGAGTTGATAGTTACAGATGGTGCAGCTGTGGCTACCTGTTAATGCCTATGCCCTGCCAGACTTGACAGCATGTCAGCAAGAGGCAGTGACTCGATGTTTGCAATAGTGATTTTAAGACTGGACTGTTGCAATGCAGCACTCTATACACAGCCTCAGACGCCTGTTGCACCACTACAATGAGTACTGTTCAGAACATGGCAGCTAGCTTGATCTTTGACTCTGAATTCAGCACTCATTATTGTGTCACTTACTCCATGTCTGCACTGGCTTCCAGTATGCTGGCACATCCAGTTCAAGCTGTACTATATCATGCACTCATTTTTCTGTGGGTCAGCAACTTTGGTGAACATCTTTAGGCTGTTGATGCCATCATTTGACATTGTCAACAGACTTCACACTTCTGCAGCTGTGCACCCCTATCCCGCAGTTTTTGCACTTGTGGTTGAACTTATATTACCTTCACATTTTTGTTCACTACTTATTTATGTTGCTATTCTTTAGTATTTATGTTTATACACTTTCTTGCTTGCATTTGCATTCAGAACTTATAGGAAGTTCTGCATATTATCAATTTATGATGGCAGTTTTCTAATGACTGATTAAATATTGCAGTTGATATTATATGTTTATTTTTTAATGCATTCATAATACTGACTCTGAATTAGGTTTATATGATGACTGTGTGTGTTATTTTCTTATACAGCTTTAAAGTATTTTCACTGGAGTGATGGCAGTTAACTGGAGTTGAAGATTATCAAGAGTTAACTTGATGCTGTTGCAATGACTGATATATATGAGACAGAGCGAGCATATTATGCAGCATGTAAAAATCGAGGTGTTTCCGGTCATAGTATGATCGAAAAAGTATTGGCTGTGGACAAAAAAGAGAACTTTAGGTGACAGGTTGAATAGCCATACCACATTTTCAGCTATCTTTCCTCATTATTGATTATTATTAATGCATGACAAAAAATGTGATCAGAACCCCTATTCTTAAAGCTCATAATTAAACTACGATTAACATCTGAAAAAATGGCATGTCATAGCAAGCAGCATTTTAAAATTCATGCTATGCTTATCTTTCTGTCTTCTTGCCTGTCTGCTAGTTAGAAGCAAATGCATTAAATTACAATGCATAGTACCGGTACATTGGTTGGTGTGGTAAATATCAACGTAATTAGACTCTGAGAGATGTATAGCTACATGTCTTAAGAGCAAATGATTGGTATAATATACAGAGTGTGCCAGATATCCCATTTGAAGCACTATAGTTTTTTTTCAGTTTTTGGAGTGGCTACATCCTCGAAACATGGAATGAAGCAGAATTTATTCGAGAATTTGAAAGCTGATGTAATACTATTCAATTTGCTTTTAAATTATTAAAGGAAACAATGCAAACAGGTGGACATATTTAAAAAAATAGTGTAATACTAACATAGGCATTAATTACGGCAAGTGATCGGTCAAAAAATGTTTGAAATAGATGACAGAATGCTCTCTTAATGCAAAAGATGTTCAGTATGCATTTGTTAAGCTGGAATGACCAGTGAAATGCTGTCCGTCCACTGGTCAGTGGCATGCTGTCCATCTGCTGGTAAATAGCCTTGTTAAATGACTTAAACATATGTTCGTGTGTCTGTTTGTTCACACAGAACAAGGACATCATCTGAATCTTGGTCTGGTGATCCAGTTTATTCAAGTTTTTTTTACTAAAATCATTCAAAAAGTTTGTTCATTTTTATGGATATTACGACATTATTTGCCAAGCACTAAAATCCCTTTCCAGTCTGAAAATGAGTCTTCTGCTGTTAAAGCACTGTGGAATTGCTTAAAAGTGACAAAGTTTATGACGTCATGGACTTCTTTAATTTTCATCCAAAATATTTAACAGAGAAAAAGTATGTTTACTGCAGTTTGGCTGTTGAATTACAAAAGATATAGCATTTTAAATGAACCAAGATTTTTTTGCACATTCTGTGTACTGCATAATTTTGTTAGCTCATATCAGCTGCATTCAATTATATTTGCACTGTAGTGCACGGTGTTTTCATCATTTCTCAAAAAGTGCTTCTTTATTTGTAGATGTACAGGGTGCGCCAATAAAAAAACAATCCCTTAGAAAAAATTTATTATCTCAGTTACTGTAACAGATTTTTACACAAAATTTACAGCTTTGGCAGAGGAGGATTCGTGCCATATATGCAGCAAATTTCGTCAGAATATTTACTATGATTCAGAAATTTCAACCATTTGAAGTTAAAAGTACAGTTTTCTAAGTGAACCAGTAACTAAACTGCAATTCTGATGTAAAAATAACAGAAAATGCACAATATGGATGTGCCAGTGGATTATCATGTGTGAGGTACTATGCTGAAACACTATCAAAGACACACGCCAAAGCTGGACAACATAATGATGAGATAAAAGACCGTTTTGCCGATGATACAGAATGATTTGCTTCATGAGTTCATTGATAAGGCAATTTTATCATTTTGCAACAGATTTCGATCGACTGTTACTGCAACTGCTGGGACTGACATTGAGAACAGTCTGCTTAAATACAGAGTGAGCTATAGGCATCTGACAGTCATGACTGAAACATTTGAACTCTTGAAGAAAAGCTGTGAAAAATTTAATTTTTATTGGTGAATATTCAATGTGCAACTGCATGTTCACTTGAAAAAGTGAACTTTAAAGTTTAAACTGCTATATCTGAGGAACTATATGAGTTATTGCAATAAAATTTTGCAGGATATGTTGCATGAACACTCGCATACAAAGTCTGAAAGTTTGGCTCAAATCCGTACTACCATGGCTGAAATACAGCATTTTTTTCTATTGGATTGTTTTTTATTGGCGCACCCTGTATACCGTTGGGTGGATGTCTCACCTGACGGCTGACTGCCTGCACACCTTGTTCAGCTCCGGGCCCAACGCTCGGTAACAATTATGGGAAACAACTTTAGCCTACCTTTTTAGACGGTCTGTGGCTGTGTTTTTTTGGACTCATGGTGCAGCTTAGAGATACAGAGTAGCCTACGGACAGTATTTGTACACTATGCGATTAGGACTATGTGTTTGTTTGCCGATGATGCTTACGTTTCGGCTGAGCGAACTCTCAATGCGGCTAATCCTGCTAGCCATCTGAGCACCAGTACGTCACTGAAGCTAACAAGCTTCAGCCTCACTTGCTGGACAATGTCGTGGATAGCAGTTCCATCTGCTTCAGCAGCTACAACCCACAATAATAGGCCATACTTTGTAAAAAAATATCCGTATATCCACGGATATTTTGTTGCGAGATTTTCATAGTTTAACGTAAATCGACGTAAAAATGATGCCAGACCCACATTACAATGGTTGGAATCGATCCAACTGTTTCTACTGTTACGCTCTCGTCGCTTAGGAATGCATACAACGCACCATATATAGAGCCCATTGTGTGAAAACATGATGTCGTCCACGAAACCGGAAGTACATAACGTATCGCAATGGCCACGAGCCAGAGGCAAAACGCAAAAATAAATTTGGTGATGTTCAGTCGTGTGGTTTTCGAGATATGCGAGCAGACAGAAAAACAAACAAACAGACTTAGTCATCACAATACTTTGCATCCATACAGGGGCGAAGTAACCAGAGGAAACTGTAACAAGTGAAAGTAGTAAAATATATTAGGCCTACAGTACTCTAAAGCATCCAGCTATTAAGACAGAATAAAGTAAAGGCATCTCACTGTTATTGCTCAAACTCCGCTGATTCGATTTGCTGTTGATATGTTGCAGATTTGTGCAAGAATTGCATAACAAAAATCGAATCTAAAAATACGTGGCAGAGCCTAGCATGTAGCCCGCCCGGCATAGCAGTGTCGTCCCTTAGCGAAGAGTAGTTAAACAAAAAAGCATTGATCAACGCAGTGCCTAGCAGCGCCGCCGACTAACTTGCTGGAACGCCTGCTGTACATATTCTAGCCTCGTAATCTCCGTGGTTACTGCATCAAAGCTCACCAAATTTTTACACGATGTACTTGAATCATCTCCGCTATTAATACGTACATCGGCGTAGCTATAGGCCTGTCTAATTTGTGGAACTCGAGCGCAAAAAAATTAAGGTAGTATATGTCAATTTTGATTTCGCCATAGCAAAGTCCCTTGAGTGTTCACAAAATATCTCTCAGATAAATCATTCTCACTCATATGTCTAGCAATCCTGAAAATTTAGCAAAGATCGGTCCAGTATTTGCTGAGATAATTGGCCAGATATGCCATTTTCACAATCTACCTTTTCAGTAAACACACTCTAGCCTCGTAAACTCCGGAGTTACTGCACCAAATCTCACCAAATTTTTACAGGATATATGCTAGTTCATTGCGCTTATTGGTATTTTGATATTCTATTCCACTTCGGAACGCTAGCGCGGCGAATAAAGGTAGGTCGGCCAATTTCGCCGATTTTGCCTCTAAAATTGGTTGCCATGGCAAAGTCCCTTGAGAAATTGCAAAATAAATGAAAGGTTAATCAAGCTATACCACAGCTCTACCAATCCTGAAAATTTGACGAAGGTCGGTTCAGTACTTTCTGAGATTATGAGGCTAGAAAATCGATCATTAAAAGAAAAAAATAAAGTAGTATCGGCAAAAAATATAGCGAGCCGGGCAGGCATACCGGGCTGGCCAAACAACGGTGTTTGATCATGTTCCAACTTCCAACAAGGCCATCGTGTTTGTCGATGCCTCGTGAGTGAGAGTCTGCGCGGTCAGTCGATGATATTACGAACGATGTTTTCACGGAAGCAACGCTGTGCTGGAGCGATTTCGCTTGTATTTGCCTCTCTCCCTGTAGGTTCCTGACTGATAAATTACTGGCATTCACACGCGCCGTTCCTGGGGGTCGTTGGTGTGGGCGAATGGCCTGTCCATTGCCCACAATCGTCCGGGATAGTTCCGAGCTAGCTACAATGATAGTCTGTCGATATACGAATGCCATTGAAAAGGTTTCATCATCTGATCGACGCACTGTTTGTTGTCCCGTTTTGATGCCAGTTGATATACTGTAAATTGTGTGGAAACGGTTGAACAAACCGAATTGGTTTCTGAAACCTTGCTAACTTACGCCAAATACAAAGCTCGGTTTTTGGCATTTAAAAGCTTCGCCTGGTCTATCGTACACTGTGTTTTAAGTAAATTCGGGTATCTTCAAAATAAAGGTACTTTCCCTTGGGACTTTTCCGTGAATTTTGGACTGAGAAGAAAATTTGTCGACTGTCGCAAGTGTTATCAACAGTTGACTAACGACGATCGCTAGTTTATCACACTGTGTGTACAGCGCGACTGGCGTGAGATTGAGCGTCGCGCGGATCAGTCTGCGACAGATGAAACTTGCTTGTTTGTGATTCATTCAAAATTTTTATTCAATAAAAAACCGAAATAATCATTTCTGCAATCTTTGGAGTAAAACGCATGAGGTTTTAACGTCTATTCATTATTTTATTCAAGACTATAATTTATCACTACGGTATTACTGTACATAGGCCTCGTCGTGTTTGTTCTTTTTAATATTTTTGTTAGTATGTACATGTATGTCAAGGTTGTCCAGCACAATAAGCGAAAGCCATTTATATTTGGCCAATAACTTCTCGGTACTTGTCTGTTAATTCGCCCTTTCTTTATTTTAAAGGGCAGTTGTAAGCGCTGATTACTTAGCCTTACTGTCCTTCCGAACATATATTTGAATTATTTCACTTATGAAAACTGTTATTGTACCATGTATGTTCTGTCAATAAATGATTTGAATTAACCCTAACCCTAACCCTAGCCCTAGCCCTAACCCTAAATGGAAAATTAATTCGGGTGAATTAACAGACAAGTACCAACTTCTCTCTTGCACACTGAGTCTAAAGCAGTCTGCAGATATTCACTCGACGGTATGTTAATACTGAGCACTACAGACAGTTGACTCGCTCGAGGTCGCACTGACCGCTTTATCAACTACCCCGGCAGGCGCTCCACCCCACGATTGTGACCGTGAACTTTGATCTGCGACCTTGACCTACGAATTTTGATCTATAGAGAGGATAAAGATGAACCACCGTGTCAACAATCTACGCCAAAACTCATAGTTCTAACGTTATTGTCGCGACTTGCTGGAAGCGAGTTGGCGTCGATCAACAAAGTTACTTAAGGCCAACGTCGGGCCTGGTTCGTACTGTGGTGGTAGCCAGCCACCCAGGCCAACTCAGCCTCCTATCCTCTGTGAAACGGGATAGGTTGATGATAATCTATAGCTGGGGGATAAAGGCATGTTCGGCTGCTCATCCACTTGTAAATATACGTGTGGGCAGGAAGAGACGTGCAATCTCTCGCTAACAAGTAACATATCCGAGCGCTTTAGAGATGAATCGTGATAAAGCGCTATACAAATCTACGTTTACTTATTACAGACAGACAGACATTGCCGACCGACTGCACTATACGGCCGATAAGCCGTCGCTAAAAATTACAAAAACTCTCTCTCTGAGGAACGATGACACAACCTTTCCTCAGTTTCTGGACTGGGTTTTGTCACACTGAGTGCATTTCACTGTGCATAGCCTAGATTTATTTGTGTTCATCTGTGTGTATTTTGTGCTTTTGTTTTTCATACTGCATATATGTTGTGTTATTGTCAGCACAGTGGGGTGGATCTAATGGGGTCGAAGCCCAGTCCTTAGGACCTCTCTTCCTTCAGTGCTTTGACACTGTTGGTTGGGTCTTTTGACCTATGAAACCCGTCCCCGATATGACCTATAATGTGTTTGGTGGGACTTTAAACCTTGCTCAATTCAATTCCTCAGTTTCGCAAGGTACTAGCCGAGAGATTGGCCGCGAACAACGTCTTCAAACTCACCTATTTTCTGGCGAGCGGTACTTCAAACCTTAGCGCAGTCAACAAGAAGCATTTGAAAAATGTTGGGCCATTCGCCACTGCGAGCCGTTTTACATTGCCATTCACCAGATGTTGCCACTGTCGCACGCCACCTGCGCATCAATGTCCACGACGACAACAACGACAACGCGTGACAGAGGGGACCGCTATGGCTCCATGGAATGGGCCCAATGAGCCCCCACCTCCTCACGCCTCAGTGCCTTCCGAAACCCCACTCCGTCACAGCCTTCGGCGTTTTGCGGTCGAGAAGAGCACACTTCGAGGCGTGGAAGCGCTTGTGACGCTAATGAAGTGTTCCTAATAAGCACGTTTATCAGTAACGCATCGCCGCCGCCACTGGCCATGCCAGCCACTCATCTTCACCGCTACCCTCGACCATCACGACGACCACAGTCGTAAACAACTCGACGAAAAAACGATCGTGACTCGCTGTAAGACGTCGCTTGACATCTCGACGATGTAAACAGAGCTAGAAAGCAGTCATGTCGAGATGCATGACCACGCCGGCGCCACGCTTCATAACCCTGTGACCTTGACCTTCGACCTTTTGAACTCAGACACAGCGCATGCTGCGGTCTTGCCTTAGGGTTTACGTGTAATAGTCATTCGTTTTTCTTTTAGAACGCGGACACACTCGGAGAGACATAAAATCACAGACGCTACTGATATCGCTTTAGTGCGACGGCAGCGTTGATATTTTTACGACACAACGATGCAGTTATAGGCTCAACCTCCATTGGTCCGATTCGTCGTGGATTTATTACGGATTTGTTTTTACAACTTGTTGTACAGTCAATCAATCAATCAATCAACCAACAGTTATTTTCTGAGCAATAGAAATATTACAGTGTATACAGTGTATGCTAGCGCTCAAAAGGCTGCCAGAGAAGCATACGCTCATTTAAACTGGCCGCCTAAACAAACAAAAGAACACAAATATTAATACAAACAGGAAGATGGAAGAGACAGGGGGGAACAAACAATAACATGTGCAGTGCAAGTGCAAGTGCAGACACAGTCATTCATAAATCTACACTATGTGTACAACACGACCAGTGTTACGCCAGACCTACGGTTACCTTCCCAGCCGCAGGACATCGCTGCCCTACGACTGGTACCAAATTATACTGCGTGCCGACAACAAATTCGCAACAAATCGAACCACTGGAGTTCGAGCACTGACGTACGTCGACGAGGTTGAGAGTGAGCTGATCGCAAAGAGGCGGGAGCAGGTGTCATTTCAGCAGTTGTCCGAGAGCGACTCGACGGCAAATCAGTTTCTCTCGTCACTTTCAACGCTAACGACATTATCCCGCTGTTTCGTCGCGCTGCGTGTCGCACGGCCGTGTGACATTTTCCGTGAAACTCGCCGTCTTCCTCGTGAAAAAACGAGCACTTACGTGAGATGACGCAAATTTCAACACATCTGTGAGATTTCTTTTGTCAATCATCGAAAAGTAGAACAGGCTGAGACGATTAGTTGGAGCGCAAAAACGAGGGTCACGATAGTGCATGGCGTTGATGTAAATAAAGGTACCGTACCCCATGAGGAGTGCAGTGGCGTTTCTACGGGGGGCTGGGGCCATGCCCCCAGCATTTAGGCTGGCCCCCAGGTTGCCCCCCACTTTTCGTGTTCAAACCGGCTTTAATGACTTCTTTTATCCTTAGGCCAAATGCTGTAGAATAACTTAATAAGATCGTTGTGAGCATCCTTGTGTGAACGTTCTGTCACTCCTGTAAACTTATATAGACTACGGTAATAGAAGGTCAAAAATGCTCCTTAAATACGTCTCAAATCTTGCCCTCCACTTTTTCGTTGACCCCGACGTGGCCCCACACTTTTTGCATGCTAGAAACGCCACTGGAGGAGTGTTGGCAAGGTGTTCATTTCCCTTACTGAGGCTTCGACGCAAGGCCAGTGCGACTTACCGTGGCAGCGATGTGCTGTGGCTGGGAAGGTAACCGTAGGTGACCTGCGGTTACCTCCCCAGCCACAGTACATCGCTGCCGTACGACTGGTATCAAATTATATGCTGCTTGATGACAGTTATTTAAACAAAGCACTATGATGAGGGTTACAGAAAGTTCCTGGTGTTGATGCGGCAAAATTGAAGCACAGAGCATTGACCGCACTATTATTTGGCTCCTTCACAGGTATGAGAAGTGTTTATAAACCGGCTGTTCACCTGAGCGATGGCCGTGATATAACTAATGCCAGCGCAAACGACGTGCCCAGATGATTGACTGCGCACGCAATTTTTCCGGCTCATCATTATCACACTTCGTAGACGATGTTATCGCGACGGAGATGTGACGACGAATCATTAACGTCAGTCTGTTACACGTGTTGCCGCGTAATAACAAGACCAACCGTCACCGGTCATGAGCTGGCCAACGTCACAGTATACAGGATGCAGTAAAAGATAGCCCCGTGAGGACTCAGTATAGAAGTTATGCGTTTTTGCTGGTCCACGAGTCGCCAGAGTGTACAAACTCCAAGAATTGCGGTGCAGGAGTTGTAGTTGAGCAAGGTTTAACGTCCCACCAAACACATTATAGGTCATATCGGGGACGGAAATGTTTCCGGAAATGTTTCCTGCGGTGCAGGAAATGTTTCGTTAAACTTTCTATGGAATAGTTTTGAGGCGTGAGCATGGAGCACATTGTCGTCGACGTGTTGTTATTTTCATGAATGTCAGGGTTACAGACTTACAGTGCTACTGTTACGTGAAATGCTGCAGGAGCAATCGTGCAAGATATAATATAGAGATATAGAGAGGTAGCACACATACAAGACTCGACTTTAAAAGAAACGGCTTTAGTTCAGTGATCTCGTCGAAACGTTAGATATTACGACGACGTTCTGATCGTTGACAGCAATGAGCTCCAATCTCACGCCTAAAAACTATTCAGTAGAAAGTTTAACGAAACATTTCCTGCACACCGAGTCTTTGAGTTAACATGTGAGCATCTAGCCTGATGTCTCAAGCACGCACTCGAGATCAGCGTGAAAATATACTTCTGCGGGAAGATATTCTAATTAAACGATAATCAAAGACATGGTAATTAATCTGCAGTTATCGGAAGCAAGTGACTGTGTTAATTAGCTTCCTGGGACTCAGTTGTTCACGAACGTGTTAGATAATTATACTATTTTTCAATCCTACGTGTAGTGTGTATAGCACTTCAGAGGTGCTGTATTCGCCGTCGTTGCTTGTGAAAAGTCTCATGATCAAAAGATTTGATTGATATTGAGCTGGGGTTTACCGTCCTATACTCGACAGTAAATAGGTCATTCCGGGGACCCTCTTCCCAGCCAATCTCTTGGTTATAGTACTGAGCAATGATTAGCATTAAACTTTCTATTTAATAGTTTTGAGGCGTGAGATGCAACACATATCTGCATGGGCAACTGCCAACAATTTGAAACTCGACAGCAGCAAATCACAAGAAAAGATGATTGTTCATCTCCGACGAAGGACTAAATCCCTTTTCTATCCCTCGTCCCTCTGCCACTCGCAGTATCAAACGGGTCGATAAAATAAACATATATGTTTATTTTATGTGAATGTGAGGGTGTAACTGACACATATACAGAACCAAGTATACTTGGTTCTGTATATGTGTCAGTTACACCCTCACATTCCACCACCACATCTCCGCCCTGGTCACAATAAGTGCTCGTGCCTTTTATGCCCTTAAGACCATCGATGCCCATGGCCTTAATGGTAGCACATTGTGGGGCGTAACATGAGCCATCTTGGTTGCACAACTACTTATGCCAGCCCTGCTTGGTAGGGATACCTTAAAGCTGACGAAAGGACCCGGCTTCAGTCAGTTATTAAGAAGGCCAAACGGCACGGTTATCTCCCCCATGCCTTCTCCACCCTCAATCAACTTATAGATCAGTCTGACGAAAAACTGTTCTTCATATCCAGATATAACCCTAAACATGTTTACATCCACTTTTTCCCCAAATTAAAAACTCCGACCATAACCTTCGTCAACGAACACACAACCTGGTATTACCTTCAAATGTTAATGCTGTTGTTAAACAAAATGTTATTTGCAGGATGTTATTTCGCGTCATTTACTAGTCTAGTTCGTCGTGATATGCTTTGTGTTTTATTATACCATTGTATGCATGTGCGTATGCCATATGTTTAATTAAAGTAGGCCTACTTACTTACTTACTTGATAATGTTTATTCGTCATGCACTAATGAGAGCAAACAACAGAAAATATATACAATATACAATTAATACAGAAAATAACTTATCTAAACTTATCTACAGTGCAGCTATTCCGAGCGTAAGTAAGTAAGTAAGTAAGTTTACAATACTTATATAGCGCCATAGTCAAAAGAAAATCAGGGCGCATGCATTTATTTCCATTATTCATCTGAATACAGAAGTACTGCATAAAATTGCATCTTATGAATTTTCCGAACTTTTGTTAGAAACAATTTCTTATCTCGATGAAAACATTGAACGTCGGCTGATATAGAGATCAGCGTTGAAACCATTGCACCGTTAGCAACACGTTGTTTCTAGACTTGCGAAAATGTCCGCACGGCGGCGTCACATATTCTACGTCTACACATTAATACAGCAGGACACCTTTTTTCTCTACACCGACGACCAATACTTTAACGAAGGAGCGACATCAATGATTCAATGGCAGCGTCTGTTTGCTCGTAAAAGTACTGCGGCGGGATGGTTTACACGGGCGTCCGACGAGACACATAATCGTCCAATGTCACGCCTCGCACAGTCACACTGGTAGTTGTCGGTTCGGTCGCCATACGAGATTTTTTTATTTTTATTTATTTAAGCATCAACGACAAAGGGCATAAACAGCCACTTACATGCCGGTAAAAACCATACAATTCATATACACAATACATAATAAAATACAA